>Ga0210409_10000984_pt1 | contig 40291 bp, 42 predicted proteins | sample IncBWH17MmetaG_FD_161649 | JGI IMG/M metagenome (GOLD analysis project Ga0210409, IMG submission 161649) | Forest soil microbial communities from Barre Woods Harvard Forest LTER site, Petersham, Massachusetts, United States - Inc-BW-H-17-M | ecosystem: Environmental > Terrestrial > Soil >... | reverse complement strand
CGCCTTCTTTCGTGAGCACGTCGCTGTGGCAAATCCCACAGGCCTGCACTTTGATGCGCACTTGTCCTACGCCCGGCTTAGGAATCTCGCGCTCGACGATCTGGAAATCTGCTCCCGGACTGGGAATCTGCGCCACCTTCATCGGCGCCGTTGCAAGTTTTGTAGCTGGCATAATGCCTCCTAAGAATTCAGTAGCCTCTCTTACCCCGCTAACTCAAAAATGACTTCCAGCTCGACCGGGGCGCCGAGCGGAAGGCTTGCGACTCCATACACCAAGCGGCAAGGGCTCTTGGCTTTGCCAACGACGTCTTGCAGCAGTGCCGACGCAGCCTCGGGCCTTCCCGTCCACCTGTAGTGTGAACCGCGGCGGTGTACAAAACCTTGTCTGTTTGGTTCATCACAGCTCCTTTCTTACGATTAAGCCAGACGTATTGCAGCGGGACAATTGGACGAAAGTATTGGCGACATTTTGGTATCAGCCGGCGTATCCCACGCTCTCCTTTCAGGTTTGCTAACTCGATTACGCCAGAAATACGAAGGTGAGTCTATTGGACGATGGTATCGATCACAGTTGCTGTCCCGTGAACATTGTCAAATTCGGATTCGAACGGCCCCCTCTTCCTCTTGCACGGTGTACACGTTCAGTGGTACGGTCGCCGGGCCGTTGATGACGGCTCCCGTGGTGATGTCGAACCGCGAGCCGTGGCATTGGCACATTAGCGTCGTTCCTGTCAGCAGACCGCCGGAGAGCGGACAGGCCTCCTGGCCGCAGGTGCAGAGGTCGTCAAACGCGTAGAGGCGGTGGTCGACACGCGCGATCGCGATCCGCCGTTTGAGGTCATCCAAGTAGTACGGAACTACGAAGTCATTGGGAATCGAGCCGGCCAAACCGAGTGTGCGGAAGGCATCGGTGTTGGATGCAATCATTGGCTTCTCCTTCTCATGGGCACCGTTCAGTAGGGATATTGCGGAATGATGTCGGACTTCTTCGCATTGAGCCGCAACTCGCCTGGGGCGCCGGCTGGCACGAATGGCCGGTACGGCATCACCGGGTCGACGCGCTCGTAGCCAGATCCCAACGGCGGTCTGGTGTCCGCGTCTCCCTTGTTTGGCCAGAGTGACATCGCGCGCTCAGTCAGGGCTGTGATCATGAGCGACGGGTTCACTCCCGGGTTCGCCGGCATCACACTCCCGTCCATGACGTGAAGGCCAGGCTGACCGAAGACCCGCTGGTAGGGGTCCACAGCGCCGTTGTTGCTGCTGTCACCGATTGGGATCCCACCGACAAAGTGGGCGGAGGCGTTGCGGTTGATTACCTCGGTAAGGAGCGCCCCTTCACTGCTGTACAGCTTCCTTGCCACCCGGCCGACGAACTCCTCAACAACCGGGATATGAACCGAGGGAGGTGGGCCGGGGCCTTGCCGGCTTCGCAGCAGGCCGTCGCGCCAGTACAGCTCGATCGAGGTGTCTGTCGTCTGCATGCACAGCGCGACGAAGGACCGCTCAGACCAGTGGCGCGGGTCGTCGAAGTCGAGCACCTCGGTGGGACGCTCGACCAGCTCCTTGAGCCACGCCGCAGTCGGGTGTTTCTGTTCGCCGTGCTGGTGGTAGGTCCCGAGTAATGCGAACACGTTGCTGCCGACTCCCCAGTATGTGGGCTCGACGCTCGTCACCGCGTCCGGCCATACGCCGGAGGTGATCGCGACCGACCCAGGAGTGATGTGGATCCTCTCCGGATGGCGCTGCCATTCCCCGTGGGTCCGTGTGACATACAGAAGCTGTTCGGAGTTCGTGCGGGCGCGCTGCCCGAGTTGGCTGGAGAGACCCGGTAGTCGGCCCTTGTGCTGCATATGAAGAAGGAGCTTGGACGAGCCATATGCGTGAGCCGCGACGATCACCTGACACGCGGTATAGGTGTGACGCTGGAGATGCGCAGCTCGCTGGGCCCAACCGGGGTGACGCGCGTGGACCTCGAACCCGCCTCCGTCCAGCGGGACAAGGTCGTACACCTCGTGCAACTCGTGGATCGCGGCGCCGAGCTTCTCGGCCAGGTAGAGGTAGTTCGTCGTCAGTTTGTTCTTGGCGTTGTGGCCGCAACCGATGCAGCAGTTGCCGCATGAGATGCAGCCAGTGCGCCGCGGTCCGACTCCGCCGAAGTAAGGATCGTCGGCCTCGACACCCGGGCTGCCGAAGTAGACGCCCACTGGGGCCTTGTTGAACGTTTCCCCTCTCCCCATCTCGATCGCGACCTGCTGCAGGGCACGATCCGCGTCGGTCGGCAAATACGGATAGCGAACGACGCCGAGCATTCGGGCGGCCTGATCGATGCATGGCGCCAGTTCGTCGGCCCAGTCGGTGATCCCGGCCCATCCTGGGGCATCGAAGAACTTCTTCGGAGGGACATACAACGTGTTGCCATAGACGTGCGAGCCGCCGCCCACGCCTGCTCCGGACAGGATCAGCACGTCATCGAGGTACTCGATCCTTTGAATCCCGTACAACTCTGCTGCGGGAAGCCATAAGAAGCGCGGCAGATTCCACTGGGTCTTTGGAATGTCTTCATCTTTCCAACGCTTGCCGGCCTCCATGACTCCGACCCGGTAGCCCTTCTCAGCGGCACGGAGCGCGGCAACGCTTCCACCGAAGCCCGAACCGATGATCACCACGTCATAGTCGAAGCTTGCCATGAGCCCTCTCTTTCTTGTTCCTCAATCCTGTAATCGAGTAACGCCACCCTAGACACTCAGGCCCCTTTTGCTGACGCAGTGAATGTCGCCGCGTTTTTCCTGACGAACTCCTGCATGCTGAGCGGCCTGTGCCCCGTTAACGTGAGCACGTCGTCCGACATCCGATCGAAGCGTCCCGCGCGGTGCATATCGGCCATTGCCGTGAGGTGGTTCACGAGGTGAACCGGCCAGTGGAGACCGAGCAGTGCGTCTCGCCACGGCTCGACAGGAATGTCCTGAAAGGTGATCGTGCGGCCGAGCGCCTTCGAATACTCCTGTGCATAAAATTGCATGTTCTCAGACTGCGGACCGGTTAGATGATAGATTTTGCCGATGTGCCGCTGTGGGTTTTCGAGCAGAGTGGCGACCACGAGGGCAACGTCTTCCGCTGCCACCGGCGCAGTCTTGCCCTCGCCGAACGGCAATCTGATCTGATTCGATTGCCTGACCGAATCCGGAGTGAGAATCAAAAAAAAGCCTTCCAGAAACACTGTCGGCCGCACGTGCACGACCGGCAGCCCTGACCAGTTCAGCGCCTGCTCGGCGAGCCAATGCAACTTGTGCTGCGGGCTCGCGGTGGTTTCCGTAATGCTCATTTGAGAGACTGTCATTTGAGACATATTGATGAACGCCTTTACACCGTGATGTTTGGCCACCGCTGCCGCATTGACGGTCGCGGCCAGATAGGCATCAGAGATTGACATACCGAAGTACATCGTCTCGCAGCCGGCAATTGCCCTATGCATCGAATCGAGATCGAGCAGATTGCCGACCACGACCTCCGCACCCATGTCGCGCAACGCCTGCGCGCGTTCGTCTTCATTTCGCACCATCGCACGCACCGCTTTGCCTTGCTTCAATAGCAGTTCGGCGACTGTACGCCCTACCGCGCCGACGCGGCCCGCCGCCCCGGTGACTAGAATGGGACTTGCCATGTTGTGTTTCTCCTATGCGCCAATTAAGTCTTACGTCTGATCTTCAACGTGAGCGTCCGCCCGCAGAATCACTTGTCCTTAAAGCACAACGTTCGGTACAGCTCGCGATCACCTCATTAAGTCATTGAATATTCCTCCGACGAAGGATTTGGATTGCGACTCATCCTTTTGCTTTGCCTCAATGAGCTGCGGGCGCCTTTCCGGCCGGCTTGAAACGCCGAACGAACAACAGCAAAAAAACCGACCCCAGCGTCAGCCAGGCAATGAGACGGAAGCAATCCATAAACGACAACAGGCCCACCTGATGCTGAAACTGCTTGTAGAGGTAACCCTGTGCGGCGGTCCCGGCATCCGGACCTGAGAAACCCTTGGTTACGAGATAATTCGTCAGATCATGGACCCTGCTGGCTACCTGTTGCGAGGTGGGGCCAATCGACGATCCGAGATTTGTTTGATGAAACTGGTGCCGGCGTTCTACCGCAGTGGTGATGAAAGCAATCCCAAAACTACCTCCCCAGTTGCGGAACAAATTCGTGAGGCTTGAGGCTTTGTTGTTCTGATCGGGCCTGAGCTGCGAATACGCCAGCACACTGAGAGGTACGAAGAACAAGCCGTACCCGAGCCCTTGAAACGCTCTGGCTAACGCATAGTGTGAGTAGTCGGTCGTCAGAGTAAACGTGCTGTAGTGCCACATCGCCGCGCCCACAATGGTGATACTGATGCCAAGAAGTACTCGGGCAGACACCATCTGGCGCTGGATTAACTGCGCGGCGATCGGGGCGAAGAACGAGATCACAAGCGCGCCCGGAGCCAGAACGAGGCCGGCGTCTGTTGCTCGATATCCATAGAGGGATTGCAGAACCTGCGGAATAAGGGTCGTGCTTCCGAAGAGACCGAACCCGAACACCAGGAACAGTGTACAGGCGATAGCGAAATTGCGGCTCGCCAGTAACCGGAACTCGATGATCGGTTCCTTAAGCCGGATCTCCCATACGACGGTTGCAATCCATCCGATCACTCCGATCGCGAGCATCCAGCAGATGAAACTACTTCGGAACCAGTCGTCGATCTGGCCCCGGTCCAACGCCACTTCCAATGCCGCAGACGCCAGTACAATTAGTGCGATGCCGATTCCGTCGATATGCACGCTGCCGTTTGTTCGCACCGACGCGCGTTCGGCCTCAAAGGCGGGCGGATCCTTCACCAGCCTGCTGCTGAGGAAGAACGATAGGAAGCCAATCGGAATATTGATAAAAAATATCCAGCGCCAACTATAGTTGTCCGTGATCCAGCCGCCAAGGACTGGCCCGATTGCGGGGGCCGTCACGATCACGATCGTGTAGAGAGCGAACGCAGACGCTCGTTTTGCCGGGGGAACTGTGTCAACCAGTATCGCTTGCGAAACCGGCGCCAATCCGCCGCCCGCCAACCCCTGAAGTACCCGGCTCGAGAGCATGATCCCCAGCGTCGGAGCTAATCCACAGAAGAATGAGGTCAGCGTAAACAGCGCGACGCATCCGAGGTAGTAGGTTTTACGTCCAAAGACGCGGCTCAGCCAGGCGGACATGGGCAAAATAACAGCGTTTGCGACAAGATATGTCGTGAGAATCCAGGTCACCTCATCATAGGTTCGGCCGAGTCCACCGCCGATGTACGGCAGGGCAACATTCGCGATCGACGTGTCGAGAAGTTCCATGAACGTCGCCAGCGTGACCGTGACGGCGATGAACCACGGATTGACTGGCTTCTGGTTCGACATGGCGGCCTTTCAACGCACGTCCACTGTTGGCTCGACCGACATCCCGGGGCGCAACATGTGCTCTTTGTCCTGGTCCTTGTTGAGCCGGATCCGCACGGGGAATCGCTGCACCACCTTCACATAGTTCCCGGTCGCGTTTTCGGGCGGGAACAGGCTGAACAGCGGACCGGCGGCGCCTGGAAGACTCTCAACCGTTCCCTGGTAGTCGCGTCCGAAAGTGTCGACCCGGATCGTGACGGGTTGACCTGGATGCATATGTTTAAGCTGCGTCTCCTTGAAATTCGCGGTGATCCAGATATCGTCCACAGGAACGATCAGGAGTAAGCTTTGGCCGGGCTGGACGCGATGCCCCAACTCCACCGTTTTTCGTCCGATCACGCCGCTCACCGGGGCATAGATTTTCGTGTAGCTGAGGTTAAGTTGCGCGGTGTGTAGATCGGCGCGAGCCTGCTCCAGGTGGCCATCAGCCGAGTCCGATTTGGCGCGTGCGTCGGTGACCTGCTGCGGCGCAATACGCGCGGACTCGATCTGGGCCTCGCGCTGAACAACGAGGCTGCGTGCTTCGGCGATCCTCTGTTCCGTCGCGGCAACGGCCGCTCGATCAGCTTCTACTGCTTGAGCCGCCACAACCGCCTCGGTCTCACGCGCGTCGTAATCGGAGCGCGAGATCTCGCGTTTTTCGACCAGCGCCTGATAGCGGACCCGGTCTCTTTCGGCGCGAGCATGAATGGCCTCGTCTTGCTGTAATTTGTGCTGCGCACCAACGAGGTTCGCCTGCTCAGAATTGACATTCGCAAGCGCTTGCTCTTTGGCAGCCTCGGCGGCGTGGAGCTGGCCGAAAGCACTCGCGTCGACGATCGGCACCGTCACCTGAGCCGAGCGAGCTTCCGCACTCCGGGTATTAAGGTTTGCCTTCGCGTGTTCAAGCTCAGCGGCATAGTCTCGCGGATCCATCTCCAGCAGCAGGGTTCCGGCTTTGACGAGCTGATTGTTTTCGACTCGCGGATTGATGTAGGTCACGGTTCCGCTGATGCGCGCGCTGACCAGGTCCAGGTGGCCCTCAACCTGAGCGTCATCGGTCGATTCGTAGTTCTGCGAGTGCACCCACCACAGTGAAGTGCCGGTAAGGGCGACCGCAGAGACCACAAGCAGGATCCAGCGCGAGACTTTTCTACTCGGGGCTTTCTTTTGGTCCGGGTTCTCACTGCCGGGCTTCTCGGGGGAACCGTGCTTTGGGACCTCTACTGTTTCCTGGACATCAATAACTCCCGTCTCGACGGTTCGTGCCATTTCATTTACCTCCTATTAGCTCGGGGAGCTTTGTTTCTGCGCCGCCTATGGCCCGCGCAAACGAAATCATCGCCACGTTGTATGAGAACAGGCTCTGGATATAGTTCTCGTTCGCCACGGTCACCGCTTCCTGCGCCTGAACGACTTCGAGATAGTTGGTAACACCGCTCGTGTACCGGTCCTGCGACTGGACAAGAGCCCGCCCCGCAAGGGCCTTGTTGCGCTCCGCCACCTTGACGCTTGAATCGGACGCGCTCAGGTCCAGCCATGCGACACGAACGTCGTAAGCGACTCGGCCCTTTAGGTCCTCGTACTCTGCTTCTCTTCGCGTCAGATCCGCCTGCGCTTGCTCGATGTCGGCGTGGATTCGCCCCCCGGTGTAGATAGGCACCGAAATGTTGCCGGTAATCGTATAAACCTGATTGAAGTTGCCGATGTTGGCGCCTCCACCACCGTAGTCGGCTGTCACCGAAATCACAGGGAGGCGCTGGGCTTTCTGAGCACGAAGGGTAAACTTCGCACCTTGCAGACTTGTTTCGGCGCTTCGGAGGTCGGCGCGGGAACGCAAAGCCTCGGCACTGGCAGTCTCGCTGGTGACGCCCGACAGCGGGCGGTAGGTCAACGGATCACTTAACGCGAATTCCTGATCAATCGCCAGCCCGATAATCCGTGCGAGCGTCAATCTGTCTTTTTCAAGCTGGTTGGTTGCATTTGTCAGCCGTTGCTCCGCGGATTGACGCTCCACCTGCGCCCGAATGGAATCGATCTCCGGCGAAACTTCGTTTTTGACCCGATTGGCCGTTTGTTGATCCAATTCACCAGCGGATGCGAGTTGTGCCCTGGCAGTCTCCACGCGAGTAGCGCTCGCGATCACCTGCATATATGCAGTTCCAACCGCGAAGACGATTACGTCGCGCGAATCCTGGATGCTAAACCTTGACGCCTGTTCGTCGCTCTTGCGGGCACGGTACTGATTTCGTAGCTCAGCGTTATAAAGAGACTGTGCGAGGCTGACGCGAGCGTCCTGGTATCCGAACCCTCCGCTAGTCGAAGGCAGCGGAGGGAACCCGGGAATCGGCGGCAGCTTGAGGCCGATTTCCTTGAAGCTGAGGTTCTCGTAAACCTGGCGGGCGCCCGCAGACAGTCGCGGCAACAATGCCGATAGGGCTCTCAATCGGTCTGCGCGAACATCAGCGCTCGCTTGGTTGGCTTCGACTAGGCCAAGGTTATAGCGCAAACCCATCTGAATCGCGGCGCTCAGTGAAAGCTCGATCTTCGTTCCGGTATTCTTTGACGGCACGCTGCCCAGGTACGGGTTTTGCCGTTGTGTGGCTTGCGCGCTCGGGGTGGTGGTGCCTTCCGCTGGACTGATTGGACGGGGAGTGGCAACGGAGTACCCGAGCGGATTGAGGCTTTGCCCCGAGGCGGCCACTGTTGACGTCAGGATGAACGCCACACTAAGCACCCGCGCGCTGTTCAGGCCTGTTTCGTTCGTCATCGGGCTATCCTTTTGGCCAGTTGGATTGCAGGGCCGGCATCGGAGTAGTTCGAGACGCCCACCATAGCTCGCTCGCGAACCTCATCGGTTGCCACGAAGCGATTACACCAGAAGCGCGGTGACCAAACAATTAGACGAACGTATCGCCGATACTTTTGTATTGGCGACAGCGAATGATGGTCCGGGCTTCGCGTTCCCAAAATCGAGGTGTTGGCAGGCGCCGCATCAAACGAAAAGATCCATACCAAAGAAAACTCTGGCACTCGGGTCTTCCTTGCCTTCTACTTCTGCTTGAACGATCCGAGCGAGAATTTGCGCGGCCCAGCACGCATTTCGGTTCACCGCATGGGGATTAAGACCCAGCAGCATCGCGCACGTCGCGCTAGGCAACGCCATCAGAATCCGCAAGACATAGCACCGCTTAAGACTCGCCGGCAAGCGCAGAACTCTTTGAAGCTCTGTGGGAAGGTATCCGAACGTCTCGGTCAGGTCCTCGGATTGCGAGATCGCATTCAGGCTTCTTTCAACCGCAGCAGTGGTGGCCTTTTGCAAGGGATCTGGCGCGGCCTCGCTGTTCCGCAACCGAATCCCCTTCGAGCACCGCCTCTTCGGCTTGTTTCAGGTTACCCGTAAGCAGGACTGCCGCGCGAAAGGCCTCTTGAAGAAATTCAGCCCTAATGACTTCTGTCGTCATTGCCTAGCCATCATCTCGATCAATCTCGATCAATTCTCTCTTCGTGGTGTTCTCCTCCGAGTTCAAAGAAGCACACTCACCGATTCACTGCCGTCGATTGTCGAGCTGTGTCATCCGAACGTCTGACTTTTGCCTTGGCAGCCGACAGGATCGACTTCGTCTTTGCTTGCAAACTCATACGCGACGCGCACTTCTGTTCCAGCACCCGGCCTGCTCCATATTCCGAATTGCGCACCGATTTTTTCGGCCCGGTCGCGCATGCCGCGGAGACCCCAGTGCGACTCCCTAGCCTTTTGAACCACGGCAGGATCTAGCCCACAGCCGTTGTCACGAACCAAAAGGCGCAAGAAGCGGCGCAGGTACTGAACTTCAACTTCGATAGTTGCCGCATGGGAATGACGCAACGCGTTGACGACCGCTTCTCTACCGATCAGAAAGAGTTGCTCCCGGATTGCCGGTTTCAGCACCTGCGGTTTTCCGTGAATGAAGATCCGAAGTTGTCCGCTCCGCTCGGGCGTGAGTTCGCTCAGAAGGTCCGAAAACGCCTCCTCCAGGCTCGCCGGTAGGGGTAAGGCAGTCTGAAGCCCTTGCAAAGCTGCGCGGCCTTCATCAATAGCTCGACGCACCAAGCGAAGAGCCCGGCTAAGCACGGGCTTGGAAGGTGAATCGCCAGGCGTCTGTTCCGCCGCCTGATGAACCAGCATAGAGGCAGCGAGAAATCCCTGGAACAGGGTGTCGTGCAATTCGTGCTGAATGCGCGCACGCTCTCTATTACGTTCTTCCAGCCGGATATCACGTTCCAGGTGCTCTTGTCCTTGGCTGGCCGGTTTACGGCTAGCAAGCCTGCCTATCCCACCGAGCGGGATTCGAGTTACCAGTTCATGGCTCATCTGTGTGCCGCTCATAGCGCTTCACCTATGTCCGTACTCCGTGAAAACGTAATCTCTTGTCTTCACCATCGTGTGGCAGGTGAACCCGCACCTGGCGTCGTTGCCCTGCGGCGGCTTGCCAGCCATGGTACCGGGCGTGAACGTATCGGATGCGGCGTCATAGTCGAACACGGCGTATCCCCACCCGCCGCTGTCGGCGAACCTCTTGCTGTCCTTCACCATGAAGTCGACGTCATGCTGGGTACCTGGCACCGTCGCCGCGGGGAACGTCTCCATCTTTTTCGGGTTCCAATGGATCTTCGCCATCTTGGCGCCGTCGGGGAAAGGCTTGCCGTTGCCGGGAACACCGGCCAAGTAGGCCTGGATCATCACAGGATTAGCGAGGATCGCAGCAATAAGGCCTCCATCCTGACTGATGGAGACAACCTGCCAAGCATCGTATCCTTTGAACTCGGAGAACGAGAGCCCATTCGGCACCTTTACGGTGTACTTGTCCTGAGCAGCCAGGGCAAGTCCCGCTACAACAGAGAGAAACACGGCAGTGATCAACATTTGCTTTTTCATATCCACTCCTTTTCCTGAACTGACTACTTCATAAACCCCTGAAGGAGTTCCGACGCTGGAACCGTGGGACCTTCGCCGAAGCCACCTCCGGCGGATGTCATTGCACCATTCTCGGCGCGCTCCACGATCGGGCGTCCACCGATCCGTCGATACGGTTCGAGGTCCGGCGCAAACACCCATTCCGTAAAGGGTTCCCGAGTTGAGTCGGAAGGCAGCACCGCCGGTTCCTACATCGAGGCTGAGGAAGCGCCCGGGTTGCGCCTGCCGCGAACAGCGCGGCCGCTGTGCCAACGTCCGGTGCCGACGATGTGAGGGTGCTCGAGGCCAAACGCGTCGGCCGCGCGAACGATGAAATCGCCCATCGCCCGCGGCGACATCAACGTGTCCCTTTGCTCGGACCGGCCAAACCCAGGAAGATCGATCGAGACGAGGTGCGTTGTTTCAGCCAGTCGCGACCATGTTGGTTCGTAGGCCAGGACGCTTTCGGGCCACGGGCTGAGTAACAGCGCGTCCGAGTGTCGCGGAGCGCTTTCCACGAAACGAATTGATACGCCTTCGATGATGCGAAATGCCGGTTTGACCGCGATCTCATTGAGAGGTTGATTTTCTTGGTGGGTTGTCATGACACCCTCTCCTTTCAGGTTTCGCTAGTCTCGATTACGCCAGAAGTACCAAGGTGAATCTATTGGACGATGGTAATGATTAGGGTTCCTGGCGCGTTGACAGTGCCACTCAGCGGCGCGACCATCCGCCATCCGTCCCTGATACCCGAAGTCGCGGGCCAGCGTCGGCAATTACCAAGCCGCGCGCGTCGCAGGATTCCGAGTCAGGAGGACCCTGCTCACCACCAAGACCCACACGAGGCCGATGATGGGCGAGACGAACCGCGAATAGGCGCCGTCAGGTGCCCAGAATCCACCGCTCAGCCAGGTGGTGCCGCCCAGCACGCCGAGCACGACGGCTGCGACCCCCACCCTGAAGAGCGCGTTCGAAATCATCCCGGCCCGCCAGAGTCCGAACGCGCCGGCCATGATCAGCATCGCGCGCGGGAACGAACTCAGCACGACGAGGGCCCACGCGAAGTCGTTCAGTGCCGAAGTGAGGGCCTGGTTTCCGGCGCCGGCGATCGAGTACGCGAGCGCCGCGCCCACAGAAATGACCAGGAGGTACAGCCCTCCGAACGCTGCGCTGGATGCGGTCGCCGCCGCGCCCCAGCCGTCTTGACCCGCATCCGCCAGCGTCGTCCTGAGCGCCGCCGCGAACCACATAAGGTTGAGGACATTTAGGCCGGAGAACACCGCGGCGATCAGGATCCGCATGCGATCGCCGGTGTAGAACGCGACGAGCGCGTCGGGCGATGCGCCGACCTGCGGCTGATAGCCGTAGACGACGTACGCAATGATGAAGAATACGACGAACTGGATACCGGCCGTGCGCCACAAGCGGTCCCAAAACATGGGGCTATTCACGCTGGTGGATGACGTCATGGCCGTCGCCGATAGATTGTTGGCTGTGGTGGATGTGCTCATAAGAATCTCCTCTCACGGTCTATGAAACTACACCCTCGTAGTCGAATCCATTGGACCTTAGTATCGGTGACACCTTGGTATCAGTTCACCCGCGTAAAGCGATGTTCCAGCGGCCGACGAAAGAGCCGAACGAAGGCGTCCCGTCGGCTTGCTTCCGCAGTTTTTGGGGCAGAACCAATACTTCCGTAGGTGACGGCGAGTTTCACAATCCGGGCGCTACGTCTTTGTGTTCATCTTCTTGCAAAACCGGCGGTTTGGCAGACGGCGGCACCCCCAATCAAAGGACAGACTCCATACCCGATGCGAGTCTGGCGTGAACCGGCGGCTAAACCAATACGAAGGTACAATAGAACGCTCCCGATCCAGTGGAGCATTGTTAAGGTATGGAGTCCTGCCAAGAAAAGAGGACTGTTGAACGTGCGCTTGTATCTGTGGTCGATGACGATGAGTCCGTACGCGAGTCGCTGCCCGACTTGCTAAAGGAGTTTGGCTTCGAAGCCCGCGCCTTTTCTTCGGCGCAAGAATTTCTCGCGTCCGATTGCGTGAATCTGACGAGATGTCTCATCCTGGACATCGCGATGCCGGGAATGACCGGATTCGATCTCCAACGAGAATTACAGCGTCGAAGCCAGAAGATTCCGATCATTTTCATTACCGCTCAGGCGGATGTGGCTTTGCGGGCGAGGGCGTTCCAAGGGGGAGCTGCGGGCTTTCTGCTCAAGCCATTCAGCGATACAGCGTTGCTTGCGTCAGTCGAGGCCGCACTTCGAACGACGTGAGGGTGCGCTTTGTATGCGATACAAAAGAGGGGGTAGCGGTTATGATCGGTAACGTTCTTGCGTACACCAAATCCACTCCGCACAGGCTACGTATACTGCTAGCCTTATCCTCATGTTCAGCATGTGCGTGGTCGCAAACCCAGAGAGCGGTAGAAGCCATAGCTGCCCTCTCCGCCTGACATCTTAGCTCAATCTGCCTGTGCAAGGCACCACGAGATGGGCGTTCGGATGTCCATCAAGCTCTGCGGAGCGACAAGCGCAGTGGATGTACAATGAAGCGAGCGAAACGTTCCTGCGCATCGGGACTACCTGCATGTCCGACGCCTTACCCATTGTATTCGTTGTCGACGACGATGTGTCGGTGCGCGAATCCCTGGAATTGTTGCTGCGTTACGAGGGTTGGCAGGCTGAGATCTTCGCGTCCGCGGACGAGTTCCTTTCTCGACCGCGAGCGATTGTCCCAAGCTGCCTGATTCTTGACTTATCTCTTCCCGGTCTCAGCGGTCTTGATTTGCAGAATCGGATCGCGAGCGAACGCACCGACATGCCGATCATCTTCATCACGGGCCACGGGGACGTCCCCTCGACGGTCCAGGCGATGAAAGCGGGCGCGGTTGAATTCCTCACCAAGCCGTTCACGGATGACGCTTTGTTGAACGCTGTCCGGCAAGCCATCGAGCGCAGCCGCGTTGCTCTTCACCGGGCCGCAGAGTTGCAGCAGCTCCGCGATTGTTACGCGTCCCTTAGCCTTCGGGAACGGGAGGTGATGGCGTTAGTGGTCAGCGGACTTTTGAACAAGCAGGTGGGCGGCGAACTCGGCATCAGCGAGATCACTGTGAAAGCCCACAGAGGCCAGGTGATGCGCAAGATGAAAGCCGACTCGCTACCGAATCTGGTGACCATGGCCGCGCGTCTCGGGTTGCCTGCGCCGAAGCATTGAGGGTCCCCGCCGGAGAAGAAGTACAGGAGGCGCGACCAATACCAAGGTATCGGCAATACCATCGTCCAATAGATCTGACGTCAGGCGCGTGGTTCAATCGCAGGTGTAAGGAGGTTTTCATGAAAACACTGGCGCTGCTTCTCACCCTGGCCTCAGTCGCTGTCGGATACAAAGGATTAGCCATGAAGCGCAAAAGCAAGCTCACGATTGCGATAGCCACGGCAGTACTCGCCGTCGCCACGGCCGTTTACGCGCAGGACAAGTACTCGCTGAAATCGCCGAGCGGAATCGCGTTCTCCGACTTCAGGGGATACGAAGACTGGGCGGTCGTCTCTTCGGCCCGGACCGACGAAGTGCTCAAAGTGATCGTCGCCAATCCGACCATGATCAAGGCCTACAAGGCCGGCGTTCCGGGCAACGGCCAGCCTTTCCCGGATGGCTCCAAGATCGCGAAGCTCCAGTGGAAGCCGAAGAAGAGCACAGAGGCCCCCTTCGTCGTGGATGTGCCAGACGTCTTTGCCCAGGCTTTCGTCATGGAAAAGGACGGCAAGAGATTTCCGAAAAGCGGCGGATGGGGATACGCGGTGTTCAACTACGAAGCCGCATCGGACAAGTTTACGGCCGATCTCAAAAGCCCCTCAGACTGCGGACACACGTGCCACGTGGCCGTGAAGGCGAAGGACTACATTTTCCACCCGTACCAGAAGCGTTGAACCCCGCGTTAAGAATCTTAGTCTGGACCCAGATCTGAGCGGTGGAATGTACAGTGATAGACAGCGAGGTTTTTACCTGTTCTGGCATCGCGGACTTTGATCGGGCCGCCTTTTCGCACCAATTGCGCCCCGCGCCTTCCATAGCTTTCGTTTAGATATTTAGATAGTTGACCGTATCGAAATCCTCGCGTGGACGCCATACCTCGACGTTAGATCCGCCAAGCAGACTCGTGTGTGCAACCAACTGTTCGTCATGCCGCTGAGCCTGGCTGTCTTCGGAAGCGATAGTCCTCAGAGAGAATTGTTGGCGCTTAGTATGGGCGGTACTAGCCGAACGGGTTTCTTCCGGTTGCCGTTCCGGATTTCGCAAAGCTTCGCCGATCAGTTCACTCGCGCGTTCCACATCCGAATCTGAAATATCGAGATAAAAGACAGCTCGTACAGCATTCGGTCCGGACGGTAGCATGTGAACTCCCAGACGGTGGGCCTCCTCAGCAAAGTGACTCGCGGGGATTTAAACAAGCAGGTGGGCGGCGAGCTCGGCATCAGCGAGATCACTGTAAAAGCCCGCAGAGGCCAGGTGATGCGAAAGATGAAAGCCAACTCGCTACGGAATCTGGTAACCATGGCCGCGCGCCTCGGGTTGCGTCCTGCGCCGAAGCACTGAGGGGTCCCGGCCGAAAAAGCAGTACAGGAGGCGCGACCAATACCAAGGTATCGGCAATACCATCGTCCAATAGATCTGACCTCAGGCGCGTGGTTCAATCGCAAGTGTAGGAGGTCTCATGAATACACTGGCGCTTCTTCTTGGCCTTGCCTCAGTCGCTCTCGGATATACCGATACACCTAAACCAACCATCGTCTTAGTCCATGGTGCATTCGCTGACGGTAGCAGTTGGGCAAGGGTGATCCCGCTTCTTGAGGGCGACGGCTACGCCGTCATCGCAGTACAGAATCCGCTTACGTCATTGGCCGATGACGTCGCCACAACGAAACGGGTCATCGACGCACAGAAAGGTCCCGTAGTTGTCGTTGGCCACTCCTATGGTGGCGCAGTTATCACCGCTGCTGCGGCCGGCAATGTAAACGTGAAGGCATTGGTCTACATCGCGGCATTCGCGCCTGACGCGAACGAGGTGCTGGCTGCGCCCAGTGCGAACTTTGCTCCGCCGGCCCTCAATTCCGCACTGGTCCCCGACGCGGCGGGTTTTCTGTACGTCGATCGCGCGAAGTTCCAGGATGCGTTGTGCAAGGATGTCCCGGCGGCGGACGCACGGGTGGCGGCGGCGACGCAGAAACCGGTGAACAGCTCGGTCTTCACGACAGCGGTTCCAGGAGGAGCGTGGAAAACGATCCCGTCGTGGTACATCGTCGCCTCGGAGGATCAGGCGATCAATCCGGAGCTCGAGCGCTTCTACGCTAAGCGTATCGGCGCGACGACAACCGAGATCAAGTCGAGCCACGTGCCGTTTCTGTCGCACCCGAAAGAGGTAGTCAAAGTCATCGAGGCGGCAGCAACAGCGTCAAAGGTTCGAGCGGCGACTCAGTAGAACACGGCCACTCCGTCATGAAGGAAGCAAGGCACGAAGGAAGCAAGCGATGATCCGGCGCATTTCAGTTGCGGTTGCCGCTGCAATTTTGTTGGGGACGTTCGGGCTTTGGCTGTTATCCCTGAGGTCGGCGATCGCGCCCGTGGAGCGGCCCAGCAAGGACAGTTTCTCTGCTGAGTCCGTTACCCGCGGCGAAGCTCTCGCAGCGGCCGGGCACTGTGCCTCCTGCCACTCGCGCGCCGATGGACCAGCGTTCGCAGGCGGATATGGAGTAAACACGCCGTTCGGGATTATTTACGGGACCAATATCACCCCGGATCCCAAAACCGGACTCGGGCTGTGGTCGGTCGAAGCGTTTACGCGCGCGATGCGGGAAGGCGTCTCCCGCGATGGATCACATCTTTTCCCCGCCTTCCCCTACTACGCATACACAAAGCTGTCGGACGAGGATGTCAAGGCGCTGTACGCTTATTTGATGACCCGGCCGGCTGTCAATGCTGAGGTGCCGGCGAACACCGTCCCGTTTCCTTTGAAGATCCGTGCTTTCCAAGAAGGATGGAAAATGCTGTTCTTCAAGAGTGGACGATACCAGAACGATCCGTCAAAGAGCGAGCAATGGAATCGCGGAAAATATCTAGCGGAGGCGGTCGCGGATTGCTCGGGCTGTCACACTCCACGCAACACTTTCGGCGCTCAGAAGACGCGCAGCGCTTACGCTGGCGCACTCATCGACGGCTGGATCGCTCCTGCTCTGACAGCCGCGAATCCGGCGCCGATTCCCTGGACCGAAGAGGGGCTATTTACATATCTGCGCACAGGTGTCACAGCGCTACACGGCGCGACCGGCGCCACTATGACTTCGGTCATTCGCGAGAGTCTTGCGCTTCCCATCGTGCCGGACTCGGATGTTCGCGCTATCGCTGTTTACTTCGCCGATATGGATCACGCAAGCGCTCGTGCGGGCGGCAGCGAAGCTAGTATTCGTGAGGCTCTCGCGACTTCCGGTGTTGGCAGTAGCCAAGCACACGATCCCGATGCGGACCTTTATGTTTCGGCCTGCATCTCCTGCCATTACAATTCCGGGCCCAGCCCCCTTCCTGCACGCCCGGAGCTATCGCTCAACAGTGCGCTTACGTTGTCTGAACCGACAAACTTCATCCAGTCCGTGCTAAGAGGCGCCGGCGCCATGGAAGGTGCGCCGGGGCTGGTGATGCCTGCATACGCGTCGTCGCTGACCGACGAGGAGATCGCCCGCCTTGCGGCTTATCTGCGTCGCACGCGGACGAAATATCCGCCATGGACCGACCTGGAGAGCAAAGTTTCTGCGATTCGCCGGAGCTCGCCGAAATAAAGGAGCCTTTCAATCATGACCACCTTCGATCTCAACGGCCGCGCCGTTTCGGTGCACAGTCCGGATGACACGCCGTTGCTCTGGGCAATCCGCGACGAGCTCGGTCTCACCGGAACGAAATTCGGTTGTGGAATTGGATTTTGCGGCGCCTGCACAGTGCACGTGGAAGGACGCGCGACCCGATCCTGCATCACGCCGGTGAGTGCGGTTGCCCGGGCGAAGGTGACGACCATCGAAGGACTCGATCCGGAGGGCAAGCATCCGCTGCAAACCGCGTGGCTCGAGCTGCAGGTTCCGCAGTGCGGCTATTGCCAGTCGGGGCAGATCATGCAGGCAGCCACGCTGCTGAAGGATTATCCCAATCCGAGCGACCACGACATTAGCGCGGGGATGGCCGGCAACGTTTGCCGCTGCATGACTTACTGCCGGATCCGCAAAGCGATCAAGCTCGCAGCGTCGAGAATGCAAGGAGTGACCAAACATGGTTAGCTTGTCTGCACATGGACTGAGAGGTTCACCCGACCCTTCACGCCGGGGCTTTCTGATCACGATGATGGGAGCCGGCGTCATGCTCGGATACGCGCGCTCTGCGCTCGCGGCTCCGGCATCCACAAGTGCGAGTGAGTTATTCGAGCCGACGATCTGGTTCGGAATCGATCCCAGTGGCACGGTGACCGTGAATATCATTCGCGCCGAGATGGGCCAACACGTCGGCACCGCGCTCGCCCGCATCGTCGCCGATGAGTTAGAGGCCGATTGGAGCAAAGTGAAGATCGTTACCGTCGACTCGGATCCAAAGTGGGGATTGATGGTCACGGGCGGTAGCGGGTCCGTTTGGCAAAGCTTCCCACTACTGAGCCGGGCAGGGGCTGCCGGACGCATTGCTTTGGTCGACGCAGGCGCGAAACTGCTCGGTGTCAGTCCACAAAGCTGCACAGCTCGCAACGGCGTAGTTCACGCCAACGGAAAATCGATTTCCTACGGCGACATCGTGGCGCGCTCAAATTTGCACCGGACGTTCACGCCGGAGGCACTGCAAAAAATACCCATCAAGCCGTCAGCAGAGCGCCGCCTGATCGGGAAAGAGACCACTGCGCTCGATGTTCCTTCGAAGGTGAACGGAAAGGGCCGCTATGGTCTCGACGCCGTGGTGGACGGCATGACTTACGCTCGTCCCAAAATCCCGCCGACGCGCTACGACTCCAAAGTAATCTCGATCGACGATTCTGCCGCGAAACACCTGCCCGGCTATATTCGGAGCATCGCGCTGGATGATCCGTCGGGTACGGTTCCCGGCTGGGTGATGGTTTACGCGGACAGTTTCACCACCGCGAATCGAGCGGCCGACTTAGTGAGGGTGAAATGGCAGTCGGGCGCGGCAGCGAATGTTTCCGAGCGGGATCTCCAGCAGCGCGCGGCCGAACTGATCGCGGATCCAAGGACAGGCGCTCTGCTGGTCGACGATCCCGGCGTCGACGCGGCGTTCAAGTCGGCAACGCGGAAAATGGAGCGGACCTACACCACCGCTACGGCGATGCATTTCGCTCTGGAGCCAGTCAACGCGATGGCGTTTGAAAAAAACGGCGTCGTCGAAATCCACACAGGGAATCAATGGCAGTCGTCGATCCTGCCGGTGCTGGCGAAGGCGTTGCGCCGCGGCGAGGACAGGATCGTGATGCGCAGCTATCTGCTGGGTGGGGCATTCGGCCGGCGCCTTACCGGCGACTATGCCGTTCCAGCCGCGCTTGCCAGTATCGCGATCGGGGGCAAGCCGGTCAAGATGGTCTGTACGCGAGCCGACGACATGCGTTTCGACTGCCCGCGATCCGCATCGAGGCAGGTTCTGCGCTTGGCCTGGGGAGAAAATAACCGCGTGGCGGCGATGGATCACCACGCGGCGGCCGGTTGGCCGACTGCGAACGTCGCTCCAATGTTCATGCCCAAGGACGCCAAAGGAACTCCGTTCGACCCCTTTTCGATCTCAGGCGCGGACCACTGGTACACCGTCGGCGCGCAGCGCGTTCGAGCGCTACAGAACGACCTGGCCGAACGGACGTTCCGGTCCGGCTATCTCCGATCCGTCGGCGCGGGGTGGACCAGCTGGGCTGTTGAGAGCTTTATGGACGAGGCTGCGCACGAGGCTGGTGTCGATCCCCTGACATTTCGACTCAAGTTGCTCGACGGCGCCGGCCGTAACGCTGGTTCGGCGCCGAACTCCGTAGGCGGCGCGCGCCGGCAGGCGGCAGTGCTAACCCTCTGTGCGCAGAAGTCAGCCTGGGGTAGCGCAACGCCGAAGGATGTCGGTCTCGGCATTGCGTCGACCTTCGGGCAGGAACGCAACATGCCGACATGGGTCGCTTGTGCCGCTCGTGTTCGGGTCAATCGAGCGAACGGCCACGTCACGGTAGAGAAACTTACGCTTGTCATCGACGCCGGAACGATCATCCATCCGGACAGCGCCGCGGCCCAGGTAGAGGGCGCGGCTCTATGGGGAATGACGCTGGCCCTGTTTGAGGGAACGGAGTTCGTCAAAGGGGAGCCGAAGGATACGAATCTCAACAGCTATCGGGTGCTGCGCATGGGAGACGTGCCCGAAATCGACATCGAGTTTCTTCCCAGCACCGAAGCTCCAGTCGGACTTGGCGAGCCCGCGACTACCGCGGTCGCTCCGGCGATCGGTAATGCGATCTTCGCGGCGACGGGAGCCCGCGTCCGCCATACACCGATCCGCCCAGAAGCCGTGCTGGCGGCCCTTCCGCATCAGTAGACTATGCTCACTGCGAAGATCGAGGCCTTCCGTCTGCGTGTGCCCTTCAAACCAAGCAGCGCCGCTGCGGATGCCGTCTCGCTGACAAGAACCAGTCTGCGGTCGATTCGTTCCCCGGATGGCGACCCGACGCTTCAAGTTCGTCATTTTGCTGAAGCCGCGGCGGGAATCGAATCGATCGCCTGTTTTCAAAAAGATACAAATGGCGGGTCACCTGCAACCGCAACCGTCAGAATATGCATTCAACAGAGGTATCCGCAATGAAGCACTTCGAAAAGATGGGTGAACCCGCCAATCGAGTGACCGGTACCAAAGCGGACATCACACTGTTCGTCGTGACAGTATACCCGTCCCATTCAACTGCGCTGCATGTGGCTTCCATTGGCCTGGTCATATCGGGGGATGCGGTCTATAACAACACTCACCCCTATCTTGCGGAGTGCGATGAAAACGCCAGGGACGAGTGGCTCCGCGCCCTGGATAAGATCGAGGCCCTGCGTCCGAAGGCCGTCGTTGCCGGTCATGGTGTACTTGACCCGGATAGTTCTCCTCGACATATCGAGGCAACCCGAAATTACATCCATGACTTTAACGCTACTGTGTCAGGTACCTCGACGGCCTTGGACCTTTACGAGAAGGTGCTGGCATTGCATCCGAACCGGGTTAATCCAGGCTCGCTCTGGGCATCCGCGAAGGCTGCGAAAGGAAACGCGAAAGCATCCGCGTAGGAGGTGCAAAATGAGACCCACAGCTTTTTGGATTACAGCCACGGCTTTCATCGGCGGGGTCGTCGCGGTCGCCTTGGGAACAGGCGACGAAGGACGAATGCCTGAATTGGACGGCGCGGTAGCATGGCTCAATTCTGTTCCGTTGAGCAGCAAGGCACTGCGCGGGAAGGTGGTGCTGGTCAACTTCTGGACGTACTCGTGCATCAACAGCCTACGAGAACTACCCTATATGAAAGCCTGGGCCGCAAAGTACAAAGATGCGGGACTGGTGGTGATCGGTGTCCATGCGCCGGAGTTTGGTTTTGAGAGGGATCTGGCGAACGTGAGAGACGCTGTCTCTGACCTGAACGTCACCTACGCCATCCCGATCGACAGCAATCATTCGATCTGGACCAACTTCCGCAACGAATACTGGCCCGCAGACTACATCATCGACGCGAAAGGACGAATTCGTTACCATCACTTCGGCGAGGGCGAGTATGCCAAGTCCGAGCGCGTGATCCGAACCCTACTTAGAGAGAATGGAGCCACTGGCCTCGACGAAAGCATCGTGCGGATCAAGGCTGAAGGCGCCGAGGCGCCACCGAGCAACGATGTTCGATCGCCCGAGACCTACGCCGGATACGCTCGCGCCGAGAATTTCGCGTCGCCGGGACGGATAGCGCGCGACTCACGAAGGATCTACAGCCCACCCGCGAGCCCCGAATTAAATCAATGGGGACTCGGCGGATTGTGGAACGTCGGTGCCGAGCGCGCCACACTCGAATCGGTGTCGGGCAAGATTATGTTCCGGTTCCACAGCCGCGATCTCCACATGGTCTTGGGCCCGTCGAAGAGCGGCACGCCGGTTCGCTTCAAACTAAAGGTGAACGGCGCCGCGCCCGGCTACGATCATGGATCCGATTCCGCGGCCGATGGCACAGGCGAGGTTCGACAACCCCGGATGTATCAGCTCGTCCGGCAGAAGGGGCCGATCAAAGATGCGATTTTTGAGCTTGAATTCCTCGATCCCGGTGTCGAGGTCTTTTCGTTCACGTTCGGCTAGCAAACACGCAAGTCGATGCTTCGTGTGCCAAGCCGAACGTGAGACGCCCGAATGACACGCCGGGCAAGTGTCAGAGCTGAAATAGATGATTTTCAAAGCGAACCCTGTTGGCACCTGGTTTGCCAGTTCCGGAGCGGAAGCCGCAAGAAACATCTCTGAAACTCAGGCTGCATAGGAGGCATTATGGCGAGTACACAAGTCGCAATCGCGACAATGACGGCGGCACAGGTGTCGAAGCCGGGAGGCGATTTCGAGATCGTTGAGCGTGAAGTCCCGAAGACGGTCCAGGGGCATGTACGAATCAAAGCACAGGCGGCGTGCGAGCGATGATTGAAACCTATCCGCTCGAAAAGGCAGAGGAAGCTTACGCGCGCATGATGAGCGGCAACACAAAATTCCGCGTCGTCCGGACAGTTTGAGTCCTCCTGCAGGATGAGCCCATGACCACGCTACAGCTTGAAACCGATCCCGATGCCAAGCTTCCTCTTGCAGCCTTGCGCCACTTCTGGGGGGTGCTTTTAGCAGGTGGAGATGGGATTCGTTTACGAGAATTGACACGGAGGATTGCTGGCGACTCCAGGCCGAAGCAGTTCTGCCGCCTGATCGGTGGCGAGAGCCTCTTCCGTCAGACGCGCGCGCGTCTTGAGCCACTCTTCCGCCGCGATCGTCAGGTCTTCGTTCTGTCGCGATCACACGAACCGTATTATAGCGACGACCTGGCGGACACGAATGCTTCCTGTGTCATCACGCAACCGCTGAACCGTGGGACTGGAATTGCAATGATCCTGGCGATTGTTGATGTCCTTCTGCGTGATCCTGACGCGATCGTCAGCTTCTTCCCGTGCGACCATTACTACTCCGACAACGACTCTTTTCGATCAACGATTCGATCGGCGGCAACTTGCGCGCAGCAGCATCCTGAATCAATCATCCTTGTCGGCGCGGAGGCTGAGTACCCGGAGGTCGAGTATGGATGGATTGAGCCCGATGTGATTGTTTCGCAAACTGCAGTCGGGCCACTATTTCGGGTTGATCGTTTTTGGGAGAAACCCCCTCAGCATCAGGCCCGTGCGCTGATGCGCCGCGCCTGCTTGTGGAATACATTCGTCACAGTCGGTCGGGCAGCCTCGTTCCTTGATGTGTTGTGTTCCCAGGTTCCCGAAGTTATTCTCGCGATCACTCGGGCGGTGGCGGACGGCGACCTCGAGCCCGCGTATCATCGCCTGCCGGCCGTGGATTTTTCGCGTGATGTCTTGGCTCATCAAACGCAGAGGTTACTGGTCCTGCGTGATCGAAGGTCAGGATGGGTTGACCTCGGGAGCCCCGCCCGTGTCCTCGAGACGTTGACTCGAAACGGCATCCAACCGGAATGGGTCGCTGAGCAAGACGATCTCACGTTGAACTTGAACGAGCCGCCCGGAAGGCGCGTATGACAGTCAAGATGGAAATGGACGAAGCGCTCCACGCATCGTTCCGTGCCGCTCTTCTTCTCACGGGAAGCAGCGAAACTGCGGAGGGTGTGGTAGCTGACGCAATCGCCGCCCAAGCGCCGGATCTTCCGGTGAATGCTCTGTTAGGGGAGACGGTAAGGTCGGCATTTCGACACGGCATTCAGCTCTCAAAGGGACCGGTATCGTCTTCAATCCTTCCCCTTGAATTACGCGCGCTGTCTCTTCTCTCACCAATCGGTCGTTATTGTTTCGTCGCGCTTATCCTCCTGGGCCTCGACATCGCCGTCTGTTCTGAAATTCTGACCTTGTCGAGGGAAGAAGTTGAGCAAGCGCTTTATGTGGCGCTGCTTGAACTTCCTGGTGTCATCGAATCTGTCAGGCGCATGGAAAGCATCGTCGATCTTAGAGGTGGCGAATTTCAGGATTCTTGCCCGTTGCAAATACGTTTTCTAGGGAGAACATCATGACACAGCCAATGACCGAACCTCAGTTACAACAGCACCTTGAGCACACTCGCTCAGCGGTCGAGCGCCCGGACAGCGTTGGCTGGGCGATCGCCGCGCTGCCGGGTGCGCTCTTCAAAGCACCACGCGAAAAAGCGACGATAAGAGCGTACTCATTCCTTGCATGTATCGCTTTGCTCCCGATGTTGTCGCGTGCCGATCCCGCTTATTTCCGAATCGGCGATGTCGCCGGCAGTTCGATCATCGTTCGCGTTGACCGAGCTGCCGCCATACAGAGAGCGCGGGACGCTCTCACCGGCCGCTCCGGACCCGTGATTATGACCGGCAAAATCATCCCCGTGCCCGCATTCGACAATCCTGGCTGGCACTTTCACGTCGATCCGATAACGGTAGGGTTTGTTGAGCAAGCCGCGGAGGTCTGCGATGCCTTAATTACCGACGTGGATCGAAATTTGAACGAGGTTGGCCGTTCGGTCCTTCCCGATTTTCACTGGTGTCCCTGGAACACCAAAGTCCTGGCGGAACTTCCAATTCCGGACGACGCCGCCCAACACGCCAGGCACGCATCGGCGGCCGATTACACCGAACTGGCGTTAGCTCCGGGATCGCTTGCAGTGGCGTTCACTCCCGGTGTCGTGTCGCAAACCAGCGTCGTATCGGTGACTCTTAGGGACAGCGCTGGTGGCCAGTGGACGACGGCCCCGCTCTTCATTTCACCGGGTTCCGTGACTTACCAGATGCCGCCCGGAATCGTGCCCGGGCCAGTTACAGCCGTGATCACCACAAGTGAAGGACATCAATACACGGACTCACTCTACGTTCAGGTGTTCGCGCCATCGCTCTTCTCAGTAATGCCTTCCGGTATCGCCGCCGCCTGGGTGACTCGCTTTAGGGCCGATGGCAGCACGAGCGTGGAACCGGTTTTCCGGTTCGATTCGGAAACCAAAACCGTTGTAGCGGCGCCGATCGATCTCGGCCCGGCAAGCGATGTGGTCTATTTGAGCCTGCTTGGGACGGGGGTTCGAAACCGCTCCGACCTGGGCTCGATACATATTATCCTCGGCCGCGAGTCGCCGGTGGCGCCCTACGCCGGCCCTCAATTCGCGTATCTTGGCGTGGACCAGATCAACCTGGTCTTGCCTCGTGCTCTTGCCGGCTCAGGCATGACAGCCATCTTGATTTCATCCACTTTGCCAGATCGGCGGACCCTTAAGTCTGAAGCGGTACAGCTCGTGTTTCAATAACCAAATTCTGCAAATCGGCCGCCTTTCGGGTCGCCCACGACCAGCTTCGAGACGGCTTTAGAGCGTCTCCTCGAATGGCATCTCGCAGTCGCTTGGACTCCGTTTTCGCACTGCGCAGTGCCAACTCTTATAGCCCTGTTTCCGAGGGTTCCAATCGATCTGGCCCCGCGCACCCGTTATCACCCTCGCAGACACTTCCGCGAGTCGGCTTACCAGCAAAGTGCGGCCAATTTTTCGGACGCCGACTTCCAGAAAGTAGCTTCCAAGCCGGCCACCGTGCGGTATGGCGTCTAAACGGGAACCAATTGGATGCGCGCGATCCAGCAGGACGTAATCTTACCGTGCAACGCCATGAGGATGAATCCGATGTTGTCAATTGTTTTGTTTTGGACGCTCTATAGAATTTCGTTCGAGAGCTGCGGGTCCTGCACGGCACGAGCCAATACAACACCACCAAGCAACGCGGCTGTCTGAAAGATCACTTCTTTCCGATCTCAGCCGTGTGCAGAGAGAATTTCTTCAAGCCCTTTCTCGAAAGCGGCTTTGATTTCGGGCGTTGAGCGAGCCACCTCCTGCCCCAGTGCAGCCATGCTGCAGCCGTCGCCTGGGTTGTCCCGATGCCTAGAGCTGAGGTACCGGTTCGCGTACGCTCGCCTACCTTTTCGTCGGGCCCTGGCTCTGAGCGCGGCGTGCCGAAACGTCCTGTCCTGCCAACCGACGTCGATCTATGCATGCACCAGATTGCGATCGAAATGGGGAACGGAACATCGTTCAACAAGGCCCCGGTGGGTGTTTACTTCGGTAAGGTCGAAATGCGTTTAACGCTCAGACCAGGATTCGACAGGGGAAAGGTCCCGGTGGCTGTCGGCCGTCGGACTCAGTCTGACTTTTTAATGCTGCCTCCCACAGGAATGGAGAACCCAAACGTTGCGCCCGGACCGTCGTTCGGTTCGGCCCAGATGCGACCCTGGTGTCTTTCAATGATCGAGCGACTGACCGACAGTCCGATCCCCATGCCTCCTTGTTTGGTTGTATAAAACGCTTCGAACAGCTTGTCGAGACTCTGATGGTCGAGGCCCACCCCGGTATCCCGGACAATGAGGCGAATACCTGCTTCGCTGTCTGTTTCGGTCCGGAGCACCAACTGCCGAGGGTGATCGTTGACCTCCGCCATCGCCTCGGAGGCATTGCGAAGCAGGTTCAGTATTACCTGCTGGAGCTGGATGCGATCGCCCATGATGATGGGCAAACGCTCGGCCAACTCCACTTGGAGAACCACCCGGTTCCTTTTAAGATCGTTCATAGACAGCGCGACGACCTCCCGCATCGCCTCGTTTAAATCCACCGATTCCACCATGAATTCCTTTTTGCTGAACATGGCCCGCAGTCGCGTGATTACTTCGGACGCGCGCTGGCCATCGCGAATGGTGCGCCTGGTGGTTTCACGTGCGCCATCGATGTTCGGAGGGTCGGCATTCAGCATACGAAAGCACGTACTGGCGTTGGTGATAATACCCGTGAGCGGCTGGTTGACCTCGTGTGCGATTGAAGCGGTCAACGTGCTGAGTGCCGCGAGTCGCTGCGCATCGACGAAACGTTCGTGGACATCCCTTAGATCGGACTCGGCCCGCTTGCGGTCGTCGATGTCGGACAGCAAAACGTACCAGCGAACGATCTGACCGCTTGTGTCGTGAAGAGGGAGCCCGCGGACCTGAAACCAACGATAGGCGCCGTCGAAACGCCGGATGCGCGCTTCGAAGTCGTATGGATCGCCTGAGGCGATCGAGTGCGTAAACACCTGGACGACACGAGGCAAGTCCTCGGAATGGATGGTCCCATTGGTGCCCCAGTCCCGCATGGCTTCCAGCGGCTGACCGCAGTAGTCGACGAGCTGGCGGTTGACGGCGTCGACCTTCCCGGCCGGCGTCAGTATAGCGACCAGGCCGGGAATCGTCTCCACAATGAGGCGGGCCTCGCGTTCGCTTTCGTGAAGCGCCTGCTCTGCCCGCTTTAGTTCGGTCAAGTCGACGACGAACGCCACCCCATCATCGGCCCCTCCTTCGAACATCGTGGCACCGGCCAGCACGGGCACTCGCGTTCCATCCTTTCTAAGAAGTTCCGATTCCTCCGCCTTCAGCCCTCCGCCCGCCCTCAACTCCTCCAGCAATCGAAGATCATGCTCACGCCGTTCCGCCAGGCTGAAATCGGGCCAGCGCAGACGGCCCGAGACCACGTCCTCCCGGCTGTACCCGATGATACGGAGCAACTCTTCGTTGGCATCGACGACCCGGCCGTCGACATGCCAGATGAAAATGCCTATAATATTGGCTTCGATCAGCCGCCGGACCCTGGCCTCGCGCTCCTGAAGGTCACGATAGAGCCGCGCGTTCTCTATAGAAATGGCGGCTTCGGAGGCGAGCAGCTTGAGCAGGGTCATCCGTGCTGGCGAAAAAACGCCGGAAGTCAGGCTGTTTTCGAGGTAGAGGAAACCGACCAGTCGTGTTTGCTTGATCAATGGCATGCAGAGCACCGAACGCGGCCGGCGCTGGCGAATGTACGGATCGCCGGAAAAGGCGTTCTCGGCCGAAGCGTCATGCAGGAGAACGGCCTCTCTGGTACGGAGAACGTAGTGGAAAGCCGACTCCGGGAGCTGTTCGGCAGTGACACTCGAATCCCGTAGGGCGACGGTGATGCCGTCATTGCCCATGCTGGCTTCGGCCCCGACCCGATAGCCGCTGCCTTGCGGAAGGAGCAGCAAGCCGCGCTCGGCGCCTGCGTGCTCCAGACTCAGGCGCATGACGGTGCCGATGAGCTTCTCCAGATCGGTCTCACCAGACACGGCCTGCAGAACTTTGAGCACGGCCGACAAATCGAGTTGCTCGACCGGCGCTTCTACCGTTCGCGTGGGATCCGACCGCCCGTCGTACTGTGTTAAGTGCGGATGCAGCTCGTCGAGTTGCCTCACTTTTCCATCTGCGCCCCATGTGGCGTAACAGGCGCGGGCATTACGCATGTACGTGTCGGCGAATTGGTCGAATCCGCGTGCACGGTAAAAGGCGGAGGCGCGCTCATAAGCGAGCGCTTCGTTGTTGACGAAGCCATTTGTGCGAGACGAGTGGACAGCCTTTTCGTACAAGCGCATCGCGTCAAGGTCACGGCTTTCGATCCGGGCAATTTCGGCGCCCACCAGCGCGGCGCGGTTTTCGAAGTTATCCGGGCAATTTTCCGCCCAAATTTCGAGTTTTCGTAGGTGCTGGGCCAGAGGCTCCAAATGCAGCACGCGCTCGGCGGCCGTTACGGTGTCGCAGAATGCAGCACGAGAAAGCGCGCTGTAAAAGTGACATTCGGCCTCCTCAATCCAACCGGATGTGATCTGGAGGAGCCGTTGCGCTTTCGATGAAGCTTCTATCGCCGCCGCGTGGTCGCCGGCAAAATAGCGCGCCTGCATCTTGCGGACCCAATACCAGCACTCGGGCATCTCCAAATATGGGTTGTCGGCCAAATGACGTTCGAACGGGAGTTCCTCGAGCTCTTCGCTGTCGAAACAGCCGAATTTCGGCGTCAACCCGCGGAGCGTCCGAACCAATGCAAGCTGAGTGATAACAACGTCGACATTGCTGCTAAACCGTGCCTGTTGGGCAGCTGCCAGGGCAAGTTCGGCTTCGCGTTGCACGTCGCTCAATGGGTTGCCCGCAACGAGAAGGCCCGAGTTCAGCGCAATGTTCGCGTAGTTTGCACACGAGAGATCACCGAGCTTGTTCGCGGCGTCGAAAGCGCGGCGCTGCAAGTCAGTGGAAGTCCGCACGTGTTTCATCCAAGGTGCGATCACGGCGGCAAGATATAGATAAGTGCCCGCTTGGAAGCGCTTCAGCCCACGGCCTTCGACAAGTTCGCAACCGACCTGACCGAATCTAAATCCCGTCTTGTAGTCACCGAAACGCTGTACGGCGAGCCTGCCCAACATGACATAGGCGAGGCACGACGCGTCGCAGTTGCCCCGTTCGAGGCTGAGATTGACCGCTCTGCAGTTGGTCAAGCAATCCAGGTTCCGATCTGTAAGATAGGCAGGAACCATCATCTTGGTCAGGACGCCCACGGTCGCAAGCGACTCGGGGTCGCTCATCAGCGGTAAATCGGTGACATCCTCGATCGTGCGGCCGCCAAGGCGCGACCAGATCTGCTCGTATTCACGACGCACTTCGTCTTCTGTCGGATGCGGTGAACACTCGATGCCCACGTGCCGGAGGTACTCGAGAGCCACGGCGACGGCACGGTCAAGCTGAAGGAGCACCGTACACACGTCCAACTTCAAGAATGCGACCGCCGCGCGCTCGATGGTATTGGCTGCGCGGCTCGACAGAGCGGTCGAGCGCTCATCGGCGGCCTCCACCTCGCCGGTCAGAAACTCGCACTCGGCCCGCTCCAGCTCCAGCGCGAAGATCAGGTCACGGCGGCGCTCCCAGCAGTCGTCGCCCAGGAGCGCCGCACCCGCGACGAGATAGTTGAGCGCCGAGGCATAAGCGGTAGACGCCTTCGCGCGCTTGCCCGCGATCAGGTTGAGCTCGGCCAGGTTCTCCCGCTCCTCTTGTGAAGTGATCAACGCCACGCCCCGATTCAAGTGATTGACGATGTCGAAGACCGTCTCTTCCCGTTTGTCCGGAGAGGTGTGCGCCGCCAGTAGCCGTCCGATGCGCAAGTTCGCCTCGGCGCGGGATGCCTCCGGAATCAGTGAATACGCTGCTTCCTGAACACGGTCGTGGATGAACTTGTATGAGCCATCCAGCTGTTCGACCAATCCTTGACGGACGCTTTCCCAGAGAGCCGCGTGCACCAGCTTCGGCGTCGTCTCCAGAACGATCGAGAGAGCCGTGATCTCGCCGAGGTTTCCGATACAGGCCAGTTGCTGCAATGCCGTCTGCGTCTCGGCTGGCAGACGGACGAGCTTCGCGGTCATGAGGTCCACCACGTTGTTGGTGAATCCCTTGGCGTGAATGCGTTCGAGATCCCAGGACCAGCACGCAGCATCATGATCAAAGGCGAGAATTTGTTCATCGGTGAGCGAAGAAAAGAACTGAATGGTGAAGAAGGGATTACCACCCGTCTTTTCCTGCACGATTTGGGCGAGGGGAGCGCTGCGTCCCGGCTCGCAGCAAAGCGCATCCGCCAGCAATTGCCCGAGGTGCCTTTGGGTAAGCGGCGCAAGCGTGATTTCCCTTACCTTTCCGCCAGCACTCTTGATCGCCTCGAGCTTCCGCATCAGCGGATGAGCGGCATCGACTTCGTTGTCGCGATAGGCGCCGATCAGCATGAGGTGCTGTGGCTCAGAACGCGTCAACAGATCTTCCAACAGGTCGAGCGTCGCCGCATCAAGCCACTGCAGATCGTCGAGAAACAGGGCCAGCGGGTGCTCTTGCCGCGCGAATACGGCGATGAACCGGCGGATCACCAGTTGGAAGCGCCGTTGAGCATCCCGTGGCGGAACTTCGGGAACTGGTGGTTGCTCTCCGATAATGAGCTTCAATTCAGGAACCAGATCCACAATCAGCTGTCCATTCTGGTCTAACGCCTCGCGCAGGTCGTGGCGCCACTTGCCAAGTTCTGTCTCGCTCTTGGTTAACAGCGGCCGGATTAGACTCTGAAAGGCCTGGGCCAGTGTCGAGTACGGGATGTCGCGCTTGTATTGGTCGAACTTGCCAGAGGCAAACAACCCACGCGGCGCCACCAGAACGGGCTGCAACTCGTTGACGACCGACGTTTTGCCAATCCCGGAATAGCCGGAGACAAGGACCAATTCCGGGACACCACCACTCACGATGCGATCGAAAGCGGTGAGCAGCGTCTCGATCTCGCGCTCGCGACCGTACAGTTTCTCGGGAATCTGGAGATAGTCCGGCCTGTCATGATCCCCCAACGCGAAGTCGTGAACACCACGCTCACGGTCCATGTCTTCCAGACACCGGCGAAGATCCCTCTCCACGCCGATTGCGGTCTGATAACGTTCTTCGGGAGCCTTGGCAAGCAGTTTAACGATGATTGCCGAGACGCAGTGCGGAATACTTCTCAGCCGCTCCGCAGGCGGCAATGGCTGTCTGGCAATGTGACAGTGAACCCACTCCATCGGATCGGAAGCGCTGAAAGGGAGACTGCCAGTCAACAGTTCGTAGAGCGTGACGCCAAAAGCGTAAAGATCGCTACGCGTATCAACCGAACGATTCATTCTTCCCGTTTGCTCGGGGGCCATATAGGCGAGCGTTCCCGCGATGAGTTCTGGAGGCTCCGCGGCCCGGCGCTCCCGCGGCAAACGAGAGGCAATACCAAAACCGGTCAGCCAGGCCTGGTCCATGGTGGCATTTGCAAACACGTTGCGCGGCTTGATGTCTTTGTGGATGAGACCACGCCTGTGAAGGTGGCCAATTGATGCAGCGAGAGCAATCCCAAAGCGCAGGAACTGTCTCAATTCCAATGGACTTCCAGCGAGTCGATCGAGCGGCTCTGCGTCAGGATCTTCGAACCACAGTATGGTCCGGCTCTGTTGTTGTGTAAGGGTGATCGGTCGAATCGCCCATGCTGGATCGAGATGGCCCTTCAAAGAGAATTCGTACTCTATTTTCTTGACGGTTGCGGGAGCGGGATGCTCCGTGATCGGTGACAATGCAAGAATAGACCGCGGACTTGTCTCTGCCCTGGTCTGCGGCAGACCCCGGTACAGGACGAACTCTCCATCCTTACGCAGCGGTTCAAGGCGGTATTCCGAAAAGTCCATCACACCTCAAAACTCGAACTTCACCCCGTATTGCATGACGCGAGGGTTCACGCTCATTGCGCTGATCTTTCCGAATGTGCCCGGGTTCGAGACATCACTTGCCGGATTGGCAAAGTTAGGGCGATTGAAGAGATTGAAGACCTCCCAACGAAAAACCATGCTGGCCTTCTCACCAAGTCTTGTGCGCTTGATGATACCGATATCGATGTTGCGCTGGTCCGGTCCTCTGAGATTATTTCTGCCTAAGTTTCCGAAGATTGTCCCGCCACCAGTAACTGGATACTTTCCATCGATTAAACCTCCATCTGGAATAAAGGGCGCAGGAACAAATACGCTGGTGTTGAAGAACTGATTTACGCGGCTGCTCACGCTGCCGTCCCGAGCCGCCTTATCCAGCGTCGCCCCCGGCGCCAGACTTCCTGTGGTGAAGTAACTTGCCGGCCCGAAGAGCGTGCCTGCGGTGCTGTCGAGAACACTGAACGGGAGCCCCGATTGGAGCGTCACGACTCCGGAGAGTGCCCACCCTTCTTCCAGTTTGTCGAGCGGGTGCCGGTGATGGGTCGCCGGCTCAGGCAGCTGCCAAATGTAGTTGAGTACGAACCTGTGTCTGCGATCGAAATCGGATGGACCCCGCTGCGCGGCGATGTCGTTCTGATCGTTGAACACCTGCTCGCCGAACACTGGTGCGCCGTATTGGCCAAAAGCGGCAGACCCGAGACTGTCCTGGGCTGTGTCAACGGATCTCGACAACGTGTAAGCCGCTAGGAACTGAAAGCCGTGACTCAGTCGCTTGTTGACTGTTGCTTGCAGAGAGTCGTATCTCGATGTTCCTATGCTCTCGATGTTAAACGTGAGCGGTGCCACGCCGGGAAACGGAACTCGCTCGGCGGCATTGGCCACCGAGTTGGTGGTCAACCCATTGACTGGATTCGCAGGACTAGCCAGCGCTGGTTGGTTGTTGCTCCGAGACACGGCAAGGTGGCCGCCCTTGGCGCCTACATAGGCGAGCGAGAACAGAAAGCTCTTGTGCTGATACTGTGTCTCCACGCCATAGTGCTGAATCGTTGCGTCCTTGAAGTCCGGATCGACCGCGATGGCAAGCAGGGGAATGTGATCCCCCGTGTATGGCGGACCTGGCAGCATAGCGAAGTTAGGAAACGACGAGGGCAATGGCAGTATGGGAAACGGATGTTGCAGGCTCGATGAGGCGTTGGCGGCCCCGACCAGGCTGCTGTTGTCCTGGAAGGGTGGATTGAACGCGAGGCCAATACCGTATCCAAAGAAGCTGACGCGGTTCGCGTACAGTCCGTAGCCTGTTCTGACGACGATATCGCGCGATGAAAAAGGACGCCACGCCAGGCCGATGCGTGGTTCTGCGTGCACCTGCACCGGGTCATCGACAAGCGTTGAATTCGAACGCGGAAATCCAGCCGGAGCAGGCCCTTCGTAGTTGTCGGGCAGGACGAATCCGGATGTACTCGGGTTCGTAAACCCGCCAGGCGGTGGTGGAACGTAGAATTTGGGGGCGAAGTTGGCCAGGTGCCCATGGGCCTCGCTCTGCTGGCCGTTCGCCTCGAGACGGAACCCTAAATTGATGCTGAGGGTGGCCGAGATTTTCAAGTCATCAACCGCGAAGAGATGCGCTGCGGTCGAGCGCAAATCGCTGTGCGGGACAATCGCACTGCTCTGCGCCAGGTAGACGTTGGACAGGGGGGTTCCATTGCCACCTCCACTGGCAGGCCCGGCCGGCAAACCAAGCAGAAAATCGGGGAAGGAAAGGAAAATTAGCGATCCGTCCGTGTTGTCCGGGCCGTTAACGAATTGAGTGTGGAATATCTCAGCGCCAAAACGAAGATTGTGCCTGCCTCGCGACAACGAGACCGTATCGGAAAAGTAGAAATTGTCGTTTTTCGTCTCGTTCTTGTCATTGGCCGCATTGCCAATCTGGAAAGCGCCCAGGATCTGGATGTGCGGCAGGCTTCTCACCGTCGGATCGTTGGCACGCGTAATCCCCACCGATTGAGCCGCCAGCGGGCTTGGAGCAGCGCTTCGGCTGCCGATGCGAGTGAAGCCGGCACGGAATTGATTGACGGCGTGCGCGGAGAATATATGGGTTTCGGCAATCGCAAGATTCCGGTTGGCGAAGTTACGAAGCGCCGGGAACCCGGGGACGCTGGCGCCGGAGAACAGTGCACTTTGATAGGAGTTCGACCAGAAGAATTTCGCCGATAACTGATCAGCTTTGCTCAGTATCTGGTCGAAATTCGCATTGAACTGGTCTTCGTTGTAGTGTCCTGGCAAGACAGCCGTATAGTTGACGCCACTCCCAGCAATCTGCGGGCTCGGGATCACGAACGATCCATCCGGGTTCCTCGCGTTCAGCAAGTTGAGAGCGACTGGATTGATGTTCGATCCATCCGGCGCAATCGCAATTCCCCCGAAGAGTCCTGCTTGACCACCGAAAATCGCTCCCAGAGAGGTGGGCGTGCGGACTGCGGGAACTGACGGCAGACTGAGTGATCGCACACTGCTGGAGAGTGAGGCAGCATTCACGTCCCGTGTGGCCTGGTAAGAAACGAAGAAAAAGGTCCGTTTCCTAGACCAGGGTATGGGCCCGCCCAGAGTGGCGCCCGGCTGGTGGCGGCGAAAGTCGCCCTTGGGTACCCCTGTCGCATTTGCGAAGAAGTTGTTCGCGTTCAGTGCTTCATCGCGGCCGAAATAGTACGCGTTCCCGTGAAATTGTGCCGTGCCCGATTTGGTTTCGGCCAGTACATTCGCGCCGCCTCCGCGGCCATACTGGGCGTCGTAGAGCGAATTCTGAACCTTGAACTCTGCGAGCGTATCCGGCGCCGGTATCGCGATCCCACCGCCACTGTTGTTCGTGGCTTCGGTCATGTTGCTGCCGTAGCTGTTCGCGTCGACGCCGTTCAACATGAAATTGTTGTCTCCGCTCCGCGCGCCGTTCGCGCGAATCTCCTGGCTGCCGGCTCCCAGCAGCGTCGCATCCACGACATCCGTATTGGTCCCGGCCGTCAGACCGAGAATCTGCGTGTAGTTGCGATTCACGAGCGGCAAGGTCACAATTGTTCCCTGATCGATCACACTCCCGAGCGCCACATCGTCGGTTTGCAACAGAGGAGCCTTGACTATGACTTCCTCCTTGGCGCCTTTGACGGCAAGCTGAGTGGCGATAATCCTCACTTCGGTGATCTGAATCAACAGATGGCGCACCACGGCCGGCTCAAAGTCAGCCGCCTCCACCGTCAGCTCGTATTCGCCCGCGGGCAGCAGCGAAAACCGGTATAACCCGTCCCGGCCCGTGATGGCCGTGAGAGTGCCTCCTGTTCCGTCGTTGCGCAAGCTGATCCTCGCGTTCGGTACGACTGCACCACTAGGGTCGGTGACCGTGACGGTCAACGCTCCAGTCGACGCTGTTTGGGCGCAGACGTCAAATGAAGTCACGACGACCAGCAGCCAGAGAAGCACGCACCAGACGCCGGAGCCGGTGGTAGCCGGATGCAACCCTTTACGTCCGGGGAAATTCCTTCCGCGGTTCGAGAATACCGTCGCCTGAATACGAGGGATCATCCGTTCCCCTAGCTGTCGGCCAGCACCGTGACCGACTCAGATTTTCGCACCTGGACCCGCAAGGCCTCCAGTCGGGCGTCGATCGTGTGGTAGCCGGAGATGAGATCCGACAGAATACGCGACCGAGGACTTGGCCATTGGTTCATGATGCCATAAATTCGCTTGGATGGGCTCTTCGCGAAATCTTGCCTGCCACGCGCAACCAAAGCCGCCCAGGTCTTTTGATCCGCATGGTCGGTACTCAAAATCAAGCAGGCTCGAATCCGGCACAGTCGATAAAGGCATCCGGTGCAGGTTTCGCCTGTCCGCGAAGACTGCTTGATCCTACTAGCCTAAACGACCGGAACCTCAGCCAATGCGGATGCCCAAGTTTGGTTGTGTAGATCCGCCTGCGTCTTGAATGCCAGCGAAGGTGGCTGCATGTCGATTGCTCAAGCGGCCAAGTAGATCATCGGTGCCCGATTCGGCTCCTAGCGCCTGCGTAGAGACCAGAAGAAAATGGCCGCGACAGCGACGCGTAAACTGATTTCAATGGCGCGCCCAGTAGGGGATTCGAAGCTGATGTATCCCTGTTCGTAGCCGGCTCAGTTTTCCCTAACCCCTTGATTATAGAGCAAATATTTAGACGCCAAGAATACGCCTGTGGGGTGGGCTACTTGGTAGACAGAAGAGGGCTGATCTACGGGTTTTCGACAGAAGGTTGCGGTGGCGGCTTCAGCCCATCTGCCTTCGGGTAGCGCACCTGCCTTGGGCGCATCACATCCGGCTCCAACGGTTCTTTTTAATTCTCCACACTTCTAAGTGTTTTCAACAATTTGGGGCATCTGCTTTTCGCTCAAAGCTAACCCCAATAGCTCCAATGCGAAGAGTTTTGACACGGTTTTGCCACGGTCGGGGCCTGAACGCTCCCTGCTCAATGTGATCACCGGTTGACTCGGGCTCCGCGTCTCTCAAATCCGAGATCACGGTATCAAACTGCGGCCTGCACTGCTGGCTTGGCCGCCTCCTCGTCCGCCAGTTCCAGGGAAGCCGTGCGGACCTGGTCGCCGTATTTCTTCACGAGATCGTCAAGGCGCTGGGGCTCGCGGGCCGTCGCCACGAGGCGAGCACCCGACGCGAGGACCGCTTCAGCGATGTTGCGGCCCAAGCCGCTTGCACTTCCGGTTACCAGCCATACTTTCGACATAAAACCTCCTATAAGTCTGCCTGTCTGCTCTCACGCAGATTGTTTGGCCCGCTGCTCGTCTTTCGGGAAGTCGGTAAACAAGGCAGCATCTCTCTGCGCTTCGAGAGCGGAAAGGCGATCCGTCAACGCCTTGTGGATCGCGCCATAGGCGTCGCTGCCGAGCGCGATCCGCTTCGGCGCCGGATTCCGATCGACGCTGTCGACAATGATTTTCACCATCTTGGCGGGATCGCCGGGAGGAAGGCGCGACGTGTCTTTGATCGTTGTGTGGACCATTGCGGCTGGGGTGCCCTTGTAAGCTTCGATCTGCGTGCCAAGCTGCGCCCCGCCAAAGCGGAAATTCGTGCGGGCGCCGCCCGGCTCTATGATCGTAACGCCGATCTTGAACGGCGCGAGTTCCTGAGCGATTGAATCCAGAAAACCTTCCAGTCCCCATTTGCTCGCATGGTACAGCGATCCGCCCGGAAGCGCCGCCTGGCCGCCGTAGGTTGAGAGGCCGATGATCCGGCCACCGCCCTGCGCGCGCAAATGAGGCAATACGCCGCGCACCAACTGGATCGGCCCGAAAAGATTGGTGGAGAGCTGATGGGCAACCTGTTCATCGCTGAGTTCCTCCGCCGCGCCGAAGAGGCCGTAGCCGGCGTTGCTGACGACGACATCGATCCTGCCGAGGTCCGCGAAAGCCTTTTCCGCGACGCGGCGGATTCCTGAAAGGTCGGTCATGTCGAGATGGTCAAGCCATAGGAGTTCGCCGTATTTCGCCTTGAGGTCCTTCACGGCGTCCATCTTTCGGACCGTGCCGGCCACACGGTCGCCGCGCTCGAGAAGCCGCTCGGTCATGAGGCGGCCGAAGCCGCTGTTCACGCCGGTAATCAACCAGGTTCTTTGTGACATTGCTCGATTCCTTTCGTTTTTTACAGCACAATCAGACGGTCCAGAAGTTGGTTTGGCGATTCGGTTCAGGGTCTTCGGCCAACGATTTGATTCTCCTCGTCGTTCAGTTCCCGGCGTAAGAAGTCGCCTTTCACCGGCCGTCTAATTAAAATGGTGAGGTATCTTGCGCTTGTCCTCAATGACATATATCCCTTGAATCCTGCCAACCGCCTATGCCGACGTTTAATCCCCGCCGCATCGTCTTTGCTGTGTACAAAGGAGTCTCGCTGCTCGATCTGGCGGGACCGCTGGAAGCTTTCCGCGTAGCCGACGCTTTTTCTTCACGAAACGGACGCACAATGAATGAGTGCACGGTGGTATCGTCCCGCGGTGGCCGCGTGATGACTGCAGACGGTGTAGAGCTCGCCACGAAGCCCACTCGTAGCTTTGCGAAGAAAGCAATCGATACTGTGGTCGTGCCGGGAGGCTTTCAGGTTGACGACGTAACACGCGACCGCGCCCTGGTGCAGTGGATCAGGAACATAGCTCCGGGCTGTAAGCGTGTTTGCTCTGTTTGCGTGGGCAGCTTCCTTTTGGCCGAGGCGGGAGTTCTCCACGGTCGCCGTGCTGCGACCCACTGGTTGCATGCGCCCCTTCTTGCCAGCCGCTACCCGGCGGTGAAAGTGGAACCGGATTCAATTTTCGTTCGCGATGGCCGGGTGTGGAGTTCAGCTGGCGTAACTTCGGGCATTGATCTGGCCCTCGCGCTGATTGAACAGGATCTCGGACGGAAGATCTCGATAGAGGTCGCCCGCATGCTCGTCGTTTATTTGAAGCGCGCGGGCGGCCAGTCTCAGTACAGCGCGCTGCTCGCCGCGCAGGCGCAACCGGACTCCGATAACTTCGGCGAGCTGGAACAGTGGATCGCGGAACATTTGAAGGGCGATCTTCGGATCGAGGCACTCGCAGAGAGGGTACACATGAGCCCCAGAAACTTCGCCCGGCTTTATGCCAAGACCCGTGGCCGCACGCCCGCGAAAGCCGTCGAAGCGATACGCATTGATGCTGCACGCCGCCGGCTTGAGGAAACAACAGATCGAATAGCGACGATTGCGGTTGATTGCGGCTTTACCGACGAGGAGCAGATGCGGTGTGCCTTTATAAGAGCACTGGGAGTGCCGCCCCGCGAATATCGAGCGCGCTTTGCTTCGACAGGCTAGTAAGACTCGTCATTTTCATTCCTCTCACAACGCTCGACTCAATAACTCCGAACCGCTCGACTGCCAGGGACCTCAAGCCTACCGTTCACTTAAGGGGCCGTGCACCGGCAATAAGGATATCGACCAGCCTTCGGGCGCTTTGCTGCCAGTTCTCAGCATCGAGCCCCTTCATCCGCTTCAGCTCCGAGACGCTCACCCCGCCGTACTTCGCTTGCCAGTTGAAGTAGGTCGCACGGGTGATCCCATACTTCCTGGTCAACTCGCTGAGTGCGACTCCGGCTTCGGCTTCCTTCAGGATCGCAACGATCTGTGGCTCGGTAAACCTCGACTTCCTCATGACATCCCCCGTACCGGGGGAGACTCTACTATTTACCTGTATCCGAGCCGGGGGAGCCTACGATTTCGATGCGGCAATACCACTACCGAGAGACCAATCTTCCAAAGCTGCGGTCATGGAGAGACGGACGAGGACATCGTCACGCGCAATTCCCGGCGAGGCAGCAAGTTTGTCCGAAAGACGCGCCAGGAAGGCCTCCTTTTCGCCCCGACGCCGCGCGTCTGACTCGATGTTAATGATCACGAAATCTCCCGAGCGAGACCCTTTGATCCCGTAGTGACGATCGTAGATCAGATCGCCCGGCTCAAGTTGCTCTATGATCTGGAAACTTTCTTCGTCATTCTGTTGATAAGCCTCGACGAGCGCCTCGTATATGCTGTCTGACATCTTCTTGATATAGTCTGGCGACTTCCCCTTAATCATCGTCACACGAACCAGTGGCATGAGAATCCTCCTTATTGCTGCCCGTTGCGGTTAGCCCTTTTGCGCCGGCGGTTCAGCCCACGCGTATCCAGAATCTGGCATTCGTAGAGATTGCAACAACCGTGCCATATGAAATTGCTTGAGAAGAAGCGACTTAAAAGCGCCGACGATGCTCGGTTTTGAGCAAATGTTGTTCAGTGAGCAAACGAGATTGTCGCGAGTCTCCATTTTGAGGTCGATTTAGAACTGGGATAACGTGGCTTCGTCAGCCCTCCAAAGGAGTGGCCGGAAGGCCGAAGGGGAAGAGGACGATGAAGCGGTCGAGAATTTCCGATGAGCAGATCGCCTATGCTGCTCAGGGGCTTGTCGGCTGGCGCAGATCTCCAGATCGCTCTACGCATATCGCAGCTGCGGCCCGACTCAGGAGGCGCTGCGCAAGCGCATGTGCGACCGGGTTCATCCAGGCGTCACTGGGAAGTTGCGCGATGAATGTTTGAACGCCGATCAGTTCTTGTCGATCGACGCGAGGAGCAAGATCGAGGCGGCGGGTCGATTACAACCTGCATCGACCCACAGCTCGCTGGGTCAACCGAGACTCCGCGAGTACTTGAAGCGGTCAGAAGTGGAAGAAGACGGAGCTTTTTAAAAAAGCCCTAAAACGGGACCCAGAATACTTGTGGGCCGACTCTTCGCGGGGAGCACCTGTCGGATAGAGGGATCAGTTCGACTGATGCACTTTGAACCGATATTTGTTGATTCCCAGTCGCTTGATTTTTGCGTCAAGGGTTGGCCTTGGAATCCCCAATTTGGTTGCCGCACCACCTGGACCGGAGACGCGGCCCCCACTTTCTGCAAGGGCGGCCTCAATCATTTCCTTTTCCTGCCGATGCAGCGCTTTATTTAGTGCCACCGTCGGACCACCGGATTGTGGCGCCTGCCGTTTGAGCCATGTTTCATCCACACAAAAAATGTCACCATCGCTCA
>Ga0210409_10000983_pt1 | contig 40314 bp, 47 predicted proteins | sample IncBWH17MmetaG_FD_161649 | JGI IMG/M metagenome (GOLD analysis project Ga0210409, IMG submission 161649) | Forest soil microbial communities from Barre Woods Harvard Forest LTER site, Petersham, Massachusetts, United States - Inc-BW-H-17-M | ecosystem: Environmental > Terrestrial > Soil >... | reverse complement strand
GGATAAATCGGCCATCACATTCCCCATCCCCTCAAACATCTTTCAAGTTTGCAAACCCCATCAAATCCCGCGTAAAATGCGCCTATCGCGGGTGTAGTTCAATGGTAGAACGAAAGCTTCCCAAGCTCATCTAGTTTTCCATATATGACGGGGCTTTTCGGCCGGTTTCCGCTCCGCAAATATCCAAATTTTTCCGCCCTCCGCCCCAGCAATTGCGCGGGTTAAGATATTTTTGCGGAGTGATTTACGCGCTGTCTTCCACCTAATAAAGGCGCCGATTTTGGCATCGGATATTGTGTGGACCGGGAGGACAGATTTGCTTGATTCAAAAGGCGTAGATGCGGAGGGGTTCATTCGGACCATATCCCGTGGACCAATCCAGCCGGCCTTCCGTTCAGCTGCCGATGATCTGTGTGGCACACTGCTTGATTGTTTGGGGTCTTTGATTGACAGCGTGTACCTGTACGGCAGCGTCGCGAGAGGTGATGCGACGGCTGGCACATCGGACTTGGACGTCACCTTGATCCTGACCCGCGAGCCGACGTTACAAGACGATCAAGCCATCGAGTCCGTGCGCCTTTCAATGGAAAAGCAGCACAATGAAGTTACAAAGGTCGACTTCGATGTTGGGTGCCTAACATGAAGCTATAATGGCATTTATGAGGTGCAATACACTATGGACATTAAAGAAAAGCTAACATTCAGAATTGATAGCTATACCCCTGAGAGCCTGCCGATGGCTCGTCTGGCTGAATACCTATCCAATCTCGCTGCCCTGTACGGCAGCGAGGAGTCTGTGCATTTTGACAGCATTACAAAAGGCAGTGCCAAGCTGAATGTTTCTATTGATGAGCCAGCCGTGCCAAAAGTTATGTGGCGTCTGCAAAGTGTAAATAGCGCATCCGCTGTACAAGATGCACAAAGAGCTTATCAGACCTTAGACAACCTACTGAGAGCTGATAACGCGGTTGGAACAATTAGCACAGGAAAAAAGGGCGGGAAAATTCTCGAATTTCTCGGCCGGAAACTAGCAATTCAAGAAACAGTGACGATCATCCAACCTACTACCGTTGATGGTGTCGTTATTAAAATTGGTGGCAAGGATGCCACCATTCCTGTTCATCTCAGAGATCAAGAGGGTAAGGTTATTCGCTGCGAAATTCGCGGTGAAGCCTACGCCAAAGAATTGTCGCGCCACTACCTAGGCAATCCGATTAGAGCACATGGATCGGGCAAGTGGGTCCGGCATGGAGATGGTACTTGGGAAATCCAGCTGCTTACTATTCAATCGTATGAAGAACTAGATACCACGCCATTAGACGAAATACTGGCCGACTTCAAGAGTGTGTCCAACAATGGCTGGGGAAGCATGGAATTCCCGATAGAGGAATGGAGAAAGTTACGAGGCCTTGAATGATTTTTTTTGACGCAAATATATTTATAACGCTCGCCACCGAAAAAGATTCAAGTGTACTTTACGAACGACTCGAAGGATTAATTCAGGATTTAGTCAAATCAAAAACGGCAATCGGTGTTCCCGCACCAGCTTGGGCTGAGGTTTTGTGTGGGACTGATATTGCTACGTCAGGCATCATTTCGTTGATGAGAAAACGTAGCGCTATACGGATACTTCCGTTTGATGAAGCATCAGCTTTTGAAGCAGCATTTATCCATCGTGGTGCAATCAACACCGGCAAAAAAAAGGGACATTCCAAGGCTCCTTGGCAACAAATTAAGGTTGATCGTCAAATTCTTGCTATCGCGCGCCAGCACGGTGTAAAAATAATTTATACGGATGATGACAACATGATTGCCGAGGCAACTAGATTAGGCATTGATGCAATACGATCGACTGAGATTCCTTTAAAAACCAAACAGATTAATATCGATTTTGCAAATGAAGTCGAGGAAGATCAAGGCGCTATGGCGCTCCCCTCCCCTGGTTCAGATCCTGGGGAAAAACATCAGGCGGAAAATAAGCCGCATCCGCCTGCCGCACTGCCAACTGATGATTGATTAACACCCCACCACCAGAATCAGGAAAAACGCGTCAACATTTTCCTGGCCCATCTGCCGGCGCGCATCAAATCTGTCCGGCTTCTGCAGATAGCGCAAATTTGAGTCAAAAGCACCCTATGTAGCGGGCACGCGTGGCAGGGGTGATTGTGCACGCCAGGCTAATAGATCTGCTAGACCAGCTTCTCGTTCGTGCGCTAAACGCCGTCGACAACGACCATACGCCGCTTTTGGCAGCTATACTTAGCGTTGCAATAGAGGAAATGTTAGGCCCATTGCCAATAACAATGCCTCATGTTCCGGAGATGGAAGTAGCAAATTCTGAAATCAACAGCGTCATAATTAGTGAATTCAATTTAAGCATAGCCACGAGCTGCCTATCTAGCGTATGAAAGTGCTCGACGTAAAGTCCATCAGTTGGAATAAATCAAAATGCTCTGGACGGGAATTTGTAACCCTGCAGACAAAAATAAGATTGAGGTCACGGTCGTATGAATGAGAAAAAGCTGACACCTAAAAAGGCGTTAAATAAAGCATTTCTGAAAATGAGGCCTGCGCGGAGCGAGATCGAGGCCTTCAAAAGCAACTTAGTTGAGTTGCTTGATCGCTCAAACGATCATGAATCTGAAGAGTTCCATAAAAATCTGGCAGCGGATTTCCTCAAGAAGACTTACTACGGGCAAACCAATTTCATCAATACCAAAGGGCGCAACGACCTGGTGATACACCTTGGGCCAAATGCACAAGACCATGTCGGCATTATCATTGAGGCCAAGAAGCCCACCAACACCGCTGAAATGCCATCTCAGTCGACCTTGAATTCCAAGGGATTCCAGGAGCTGGTGTGGTACTACATGCGTGAGCGCTTCATCTCGAAAAATATCGAGATCAAATACCTCATCTGTACAAATATATATGAGTGGTTCATTTTTGACGCCATATTTTTTGAGCGCCATTTTGCTCAAGATATTTTTTTCGTGAATCAATTCAAAGAATTCGTGAAAAAAGGGCTAGTTGATACAAGAACGCCGTTCTTTTATCGCGAGATCGCTGCGCCAGCAATAAAAGCCATCGAAAGCGAAATTGAGTACACCTATTTCGACATCCGAGATTACGAGCAAGCATTGCGTAGTGACTCGCAAAATGACGATGCTCAACTAATTTCTTTATTTAAGCTGCTTTCCCCGAAGCATCTACTGAAGCAGCAAATTAACAACGACAGTAATCGCCTAGACAAAGGGTTTTATACCGAACTTCTCCACATCATCGGTTTAGTTGAGGTACAAGTTGGCGGAAAAGAATTGATCGTGAGACGGACCGGAAAAGAGCGAGATAGCGGTTCACTGGTTGAGAATGCGATGTATCAGATCGACGCCTTGGAAAAGCTTGAGCGAATTCAGAATTTTAAAAATTACGGCTTGACCAGAGATGACCAACTATTCAACGTCTCGCTTGAATTGTCAATTACCTGGATCAATCGGATTTTGTTTCTTAAGCTCTTAGAAGCGCAGCTCCTCGCTTTCCATAAGGGCGACAAAGATTTAGCTTTTTTGAATAGCGAAAAAGTGAAAAGTTTCGCTGGACTCAATGAGTTATTTTTCGAGGTATTAGCTCGCCGTCCGGCAGATCGTGATCCGGAAATACAGCGGCAATTCCCGCGTGTCCCTTACTTGAACAGTTCGCTATTCGAGCCAACAGAATTGGAACACGAAGCCATCCCAATTAGTAATCTGTCTGGCGATAGGAAAATTAGAGTACTCAAAACGACCGTTCTTAAAGACTCTTCTGGAGAAAAACTCAAGGGATACTTAAGTCCACTGCAATACATACTTGATTTCCTAAGTGCATTTGACTTCTCAGCAGACACTGCAGGACAAATTCAAGAAGAGAACAAGAGGCTAATTAATGCTTCAGTATTAGGTCTGATTTTCGAAAAAATCAACGGCTACAAAGATGGTTCTTTTTTCACGCCTGGCTTCGTAACGATGCATATGTGCCGAGAGACAATCAGAAAAGCAGCGATTCAAAAATTTAATGAAGTCAAAAATTGGGACTGCAAGTCGGTAGAAGATTTATACGAAAAAATTACAGACAAAAAGGAAGCAAATACAATAATTAATAGTCTTAGAATCTGTGATCCAGCTGTCGGCTCTGGTCACTTTCTCGTTTCCGCTCTAAACGAAATTATATCTCTCAAGAATGACCTTCTCGTGCTGTTAGATAGATCCGGGAAGAGACTAAAGGAATATCAAATTGAGGTAATTGGTGATGAGCTGATAGTGAGCGACGAAGATGGCGAATTGCTGGAATACAAACCGGCAAGCAAAGAAAGTCAGCGCATCCAGGAAGCACTATTTCATGAAAAGCAAACAGTCATTGAAAACTGCTTGTTTGGAGTGGACATCAATCAAAATTCCGTAAAAATTTGTAGGTTGCGTCTATGGATTGAACTATTGAAAAATGCCTATTACGATGCAAACGGTAATCTTGAGACCCTTCCTAATATCGACATAAATATCAAAAAGGGAAACTCAACTATTAGTCGATTTGGCTTAGAAGAGGATTTGAAGTCAGCGCTGAAGAAAAGTGGGCGAACACTTAAAGACTATCAATTGGCAGTTTCAACATATAGAGATGCCAAGAGTAAGTCGGAAAAGCGGAAGATGGAACAGCTCATAGATGAAACGAAAAAAAGTTTTCGCCAGGAAATTCAGAACAATGACCCTGTAGTGCGGAGATTAAATACTTCGAGAGACAAGTTCAACGCAAGAAAAGGACAGCAATCTCTTTTCGAGGAAAGTGCTAAAGAGAAAGCGACCCGTAAGGCAGAACTGGAGTCCCTGCGTATTGCTATTGAGAAGTTGGAAAAACAAATCGAAGCTATCAAGATCAGTAAAATTTATGAAGACGCTTTTGAGTGGCGTTTCGAATTTCCTGAGGTTCTGGACGACGGCGGTGAGTTTGTCGGTTTTGATGCAGTAATCGCTAATCCTCCATATATAGATTCAGAAAAAATGTTGAATGATGGGCATGGAGACATTCGTCAACATTTGACAGAAACCTATTCCTGCGCAAAGGGGAACTGGGACTTGTATATTGTATTCATGGAACTTGGCCTGAAATTGTTGAAGCAGACAGGGACCATGACTTTTATTACACCCGACAAATGGATATCGAAACCTTTCGGTAATGAATTTCGAATGCAGCACATTGGAGGGATAGAAACGGTAGTCATGCTTGGAAGAGACGTTTTTGAGAGCGCTATAGTGGATTCAATCATCACGCAGGTCTCAAAGCTTCCTACCACCAACATATCCACCGCAGCATTCCAAGGTGGTAGCTTGATTCAACTTAATCAGGTTTCAAAAACGGAAATAGAACCTCCATATTTTTTAGATCCACTGCTATCGGTGCATTACGATTTCGTTTGCAAACTCGACAAAAAACATGGTCGTATCAGAGATATTATTCAGTGTGAAAGTGCATGCGCAACAGCCGATGCATACAAGCTAAAGCCTTTCGTAGCCGACATTACTGCAAAATTTAATGCGAAGAAACAGTACTTGGTGGTTAATACCGGGACGTTAGGAAAGTACGTGTCACGGTGGGGCATGAAACCAATGACCTATCTTAAGAGCAAATACTTGAGACCAATGGTTAGCCGCGACGATTTCGCCGCCTATTTCACGAATACGTATAAGCTGAAGAGCGACGCAAAGAAAATCATAGTGAAGGGACTAACTCTCTTGGACGCTACGCTCGATCTTCGCGGTGAAATGATTCCAGGAAAAACTACACTTGTGCTTACATCACAGGACGATGACGTTCTCAAGTACGTTTCTGCTATCCTGAATAGCCCGATTGCGATTTTCTATGTCAAAGCTAAGTACGGGTCAGCTAGTTACAATGGGGGCGTGACATTTACAAAAGATATGATCAATTCCATTCCCCTGCCATTAAGTCGCAAAAAGATGCGCCCGATAATTGTTGCGGTGGAAAAAATATTGCAGCGAAAAGAGGAAAATCATAGTGCTGATATTGAAAAGTACGAACGCGCAATAAACGACCATCTATATCAGCTCTACGAGCTTTCTCCGAGCGAGATCGCTATGATCGAGGGGGCGGATTCGACATTGCCGACGGTTGAGGCGGAAGAAATGGTCGAATGAGGGGATTAGGGGTGCTAGCACGAGCCGGCGAACTGCGTTAAAAGCAGCGTCTTTAACTTACGCGGCAGGCGTGGGGCGATGCCTGCATTGACTGCATGGGTGGCGGCTGCCGCGCAGGAAGTCAATGCAGGCGGTGATATGCCTCGTAGATCATCGAGAACGCGCAGGCAATCGCATTTGATTTGCCAAAATCCACCGGGTCGTCATTTAGCGGGTAGTTGAGAACCCCCGAATGCTTAATCAAATTGATATAGGCCGGCTTCAGGTCTTCGGCTCGATTCAATTCATCCAGAACTTCGCCTTCAATTGAATGGATCAATCGCCAGGTAAGGGGTTGCCCCTCCGTGCGGTGGCGGGTAACTATCGTGGCAATAATTGGCTCTGCCCGGGCAATTACTGCATCAAATTCGCTCATATCGGTAAGGCGCATGGTGTTCTCCAAAATTTGAAATATACTGTATGTATGTACAGTATATATGCTTACTGGCGCTATGCAAAAGCCAGAATTGGAGTTGACACTATGGAAACCGAACACACCGTTTCAATGTATTTTATTCGTTACCTCGATCCGATCAGCAAGAAGTGGGTCAAAACGCGCTGGCGCATGACCGAAGAAGACGCCGCCAAGCGGTACGAGGGCCAGGAATATGAGGTCGTGCAGCTTGGCAAGGAGGATCGCGTTGTCGGATACGACCCTATTGATTTCAATAAAAGAAACGGGTTTAGTCGCTTCCACACCGGGACGCCCGGACGCGATAAGCTCAAATAGTTTCGATCACACCCAAAGGAAAAGCCATGCGACAGGAAGAATGGCGGTCGGCGGCGAAAATCAGAACAAAAACCCCGATCAATACCGAAACGCGACACAGCCTCATCATGGCGTTGACGAGAGGCGAATCGGTGATGATTCGTGGCATTTTACTAAGGCCGATGGAAGATCCGACCGGAAGCCGCTTTGTGTACGGCGAAACCAGGCGCGGATTGGGCTATGTGGCCGGCGAGACGCTTGACCTACATGGTTGCGCGGCGGCAGTAGAGTGGGCCGAGGAACAGCTTATTACTAGCCGGGAATTGGCTCGACCATGTGAGGGTCGCTATGGTCCGCCTTATTGACAGCGGTAGACACCTTGTACCACTCGAACGCCTCGGGGCCGAGCGCCATTTGTCGCGCAATCTGTTCCGCCTGCTCTGGCGGCAGTGAGTTGTCCATCCACAGCATTGCGTCGTCAGGCGCCAGAACTACGGGACGCCGGTCATGCACATCGACCAAGCCACCTTCCGCTGCCGCAGTGATTATTACGAAGCCCGAGCCTACTTGCGGTTCTCGGCCTGGTCGGAAATCGGTGATTGCTGCCATGAACATAGGCTGGCCTGACTTGAGCCTTATGTACCAAGGCTGCTTGTGGCCCTTCTCACCTATCCACTCGTACCACCCCTCGGCAGGGACAATCACCCGTCCCGACTTAAACATGCTGCGCCAGGCCGGGCCGGTAGCTGCTTTTTCAAGCCGTGCATTAATCATCATCGGCAGCTTTCGCTCGACAGCCCATTTGGGGTGATATCCCCAGTGTACAGAATCAATTGCTGGCTTCCTGCCAAGCAGATGCAAAACGAACGGGTTGCGACCAGGCGGCATATTCCAGTCTGGATGCCAATCACGGTCGCGGTAGTCAACGTTGGTCCAGCCGACTTCCTTGGCGTATGCTCTGGCTTCTCTAGTTTGGGTGATTCGTCCGCACATGCTCGTGCCCTTTATGTGGAGGTCAAACTATTATGGCATTTGACCAAAAATGCGTCATTTTGCGTCAAACTGTTGCAGCCAAATTCTCCGCGAACCCCGCGTGGCCAGGAAGCTTGCCGTTTTTGCGAACTGCGTTAAAACCAGTACATTTAACGGGGCGGGCAGGCGTGGGGGGACTGCGATTGAAAGGTCGCAGTCGACGGCTTTTTTTCATGGCAAGGCAACAATGCCCAGGCGTTAAAAAAGCCGCGTAAAGCGGCGTGAGACGATGCAGGCGCTGCCGTAACAACATGGCAGCGGGGCAAATATACCTTCAGCGTCCGGCGCGCCTGAGCGCCTCCTGTTCCTTTTGGTAGTCATCCCGGCAATCCGTATTGCAGAACAGCGCTCCATGGGCGACATGCTCATCGCAATAGTGGCAATGCCGGTCCGCCTCAAGCTGCGGCGTTCGACTTGCATGCGCCCTGCCGACTTTGATGTCGTGGGCAATGCGCCAGTCGGCGCGGTCGGCTACGTCGCTCATGCTGCTTTCCCTTCCATGTTCCCTAATGTGTATTCATCAAATCTCACGACTTCCTCTCCCATCCATTCATTAATCATTAAAAACTGCGATTGCAGCGGCACCAGCTCGTTGCGGGCAAACACGCGTGCCGCCGGCTCGACCGCGCCGAAGCCGCCGGCATTGCTCGGCATGATCCCCATCAACTGCGGCGGCACCCGATGCGCGGCCAGCAAGTCGTCCCTGGTCACGCCCTTGATGTTGAAAAATTCGTCCTTGGCCGCAACCTCAGAAACAGGCAGGATCTGGATGCCGTCTTTCTTGCCCCCTGGTGCGTACATGAAGACATTGCGGAAATTGCCTGGTCCCTTGCTATCCCGTAGCGCCGTGCGCAAGTTGTCGACGTCCTTGATGTTCTGGGCGGCGTCGGTCATGTAGAGGATGAAACCCGCGTGAGAACCGTTCTTGTAGTATTTGCGACGGAACAGCGTGGCCGATTCGTTGAGCCACGCCGATTGCAACGCGGACAGGTATTGCGGCAGGCCGTACACCTCCTGGTTCACATCCGGGTCCATCAGGTGAAATACCGCGCCCTTGGCAAACGCATGCTCTTGCTGCCAGCCCGACACAAAATAATAGGTATCGAGATCCTTCCCACGTCGCATGTACTTGGCTAAGGCGTGTGTCAGTTGCACCATCTGACCCGTGCGGCTTATCCTCTTTTCCAGATAGGCATTACCGAAAGTCAGGAAGTCCAGCGCGAACCGTTTAAAGGCATCCCGCGACAGGTATTTGTTGGGCACGAAGGTCGACGTCAGGATGTTGGCCTTGAAGTGAATAGCGCTGCTGTGGTGGACGCTGGCGTTAAACGACTTCGCCAGCCCTTGCCAACTGACAGGCGGTTCGTACCACTTGCCATTGAGCCAGCATTCCAGGCTTTCCATGATGTCGGCGTGATCCAGCACCGGCGTCGGGTCGCCAAACGAAAACGCCTCCATGGACGGCGCCGGGGGCGCTACTTGGCTGGGCGGCGCTGTCGCCGCCTGCTGGGTTCGTTTGAATCGCTGTTTCTTCATGATGTAAAAATCTCCATAAATGAGGTGGTGCTTTCCGATACGCCTTCTATCGGTTCGTGATCGAGCGCGTGCATACAGGCCCAGGCCAAGTCGGCGTGACCGGTCTCGGCGGTGCGGCCAGCGTCGAAAGTGACTTGCCGCCCGCTGGCGGTGATGGTTTTGCGGATTGCCATAAAAGCCGCAGACAGGTCCGTGGCGCCGGCGTCGAATTCAAGACGGCCCTTGCTGATGACGTCCTTGGCTTTTAAAACCATGCGGGTCTTGACTTCGGGCGAATAGTTGATCGCGGTGGCGCCAGGGAAAAACTGTCTTACGATAGGAAACACCCCGATCCCCATGCCGGTGGTGTCGATGCCGATGTACTCGACCTGGTAGCGCAAGGTCATTTGGCGGATGGCTTCCGCCTGGGCCGCAAAGTCCATGCCGCGCCATTGGTGACGCTCCAACACGCGGAACTTGCCGCCGGCAATCAGCGGCGGCGCCAGAACCACGCAACCGGCGCTATCGCCGGAGAGTGACGGGTCGTAGCCAATCCAGACCGGTCGATAACCAAACGGGCGCGCCGCAAACGGTTTCACATCCTCCCAGGCGTCCCAGGCGTCGACCATGCAGCGCTGTAACTCCGCCTGCGGGAATATCGACTTGGTGTCATCGATAAAATTACACATCAGCAGGTTGTCGAACTGGTCTGGGCTGTATTCGAAGTCGCGCAGTTGATCCAGGTCGAACAGATTGCAGCCGCCCGCCTCGGCATCCAGAATGGTGACGATCTGTCGCCAGATCTTGTCCTCACCAGTAAAGCCGCTCGACAGCTTCAAATGCGAGATATCGATCTTTGCCTTTTGCGCTTTCTGCAGACGGTCGCTAAAGTCCTTGCCCGTCCAGAATGGGTACGCCTGGTGATTAACCGATGACGGTGTCGAAAAATAAGTTTTGCGCCATTTCTTCTGAATCGCCATGCCGGACGCCACTTTGTTCAGCTCCGTGAAATTGTGGGTCCAGAAAAACTCGTCAAAGTAGAAATTGCCGTGGTAACCCTGGGCGGTCCTGGCGCTAGTCCCCAGGAAATACAGATGGGCGCCATTCGGCAGCACAATCGGGTCGCCCGCCAATTCCACGCCCGCCGCTTCCTTGGCGAATTGCACGATGTATTGCTTGAACACATGCGCTTGTGCCTTCGACGCCGACAGGAAGATCTGATTGCGGCCAGTTGCCAGCGCGTCGGCTAACGCCTCGCGGGCGAAGTACCAGGTCGCGCCGATCTGACGCGATTTCAGGATTATGCGGGTACGTTCATGACCATTGCGATACCAGACCTTCTGGTAGTCGAACAGCGAATCTCGGAAGGCATCGAGTAGCTGGCTTTGCTGTTCGTCGCTGAATTCGTTGCGGGTCGGTTTCTTCTTCGGCCCCGCGTTACGGTTGTCCAGGTTCGGATTGAGATCCGCCTCATTGCCACCGCCGTCATAGCGACGCTTGCGCGACATTTGCACCAGGGAGCGCGTGAGTAGATCGATTTCCTTAAAGTCGCTGCCGGTCTTGACATCCTTGCCGACCAGCTGGACCATGCGCGCCTCAATCGTTCCTTCCACGCGGTCGATGGCCGTCGATAAATGCCACTGGTCGCGCTGCTTCCAGCTGGCAATCGTGCTGCGTTTGATCTTCAGATGTTTGGCGATGGACGAGATGCGCCAGCCCTGCCAATACAAGGCGCGGGCGGCGTCGCGTAACCCGGCAGGATCATCGACAACGCTGGCCACCTTGGCTATTTCCGACTTGCGTTGGTGGCCTGGCGCGCGCGTGGCCGGACGTGACGATGGTGGAGTGAGAACGATTTTTGACATGCCGCAAGCGTAGAGGGCAACGCTTGTAAAAGCCCTCGGCAAGAAGTCAGTAAATAGGTTATCAACCCGCTGCCGATTGTTTCCACGCGCAGCAACGTCGACCATGGCGGTATTCGAACTTCCCCAATACCGACACCATGGCAAAGCCGACTAGCACAGCTCCAACAAAATCGAAATTCTTCCGCGTCGCCGTCGAAGGCGCCACCACCGATGGCCGCGTCATCGACCGCGCCTTCATCGAACAGATGGCCGCCAATTTTGATCCGCAAGTCTACGGCGCCCGTATCTGGATGGAACACCTGCGCAGTACCTGGTCCGCTGGCGAATTCAAAGCCTATGGCGACGTGACCGCCGTCAAGGCCGAGGAAGTCGAGCTGGGCGGCGTCAAGAAATTGGCATTGTTCGCGCAGATCTCGCCCACGCCGGAATTGGTGACCATGAACAAGGCCCGCCAAAAAATCTACACCAGCATTGAAATCAATCCGAAGTTTGCCGATACGGGCGAAGCCTACCTGGTCGGCCTGGCCGTTACCGACAGCCCTGCCAGCCTAGGCACCGAGGTTTTATCGTTTGCCGCCCAACATCCCGAATCCAATCCGTTTGCAGCCCGCAAGCAATCCCCCGACAACCTGTTTACGGCGGCGGAGGAAACTGCGCTGGAATTCGAGGATGCTCTCCAACCTGAACCCGAAGGAATCACATTGTCCGACACCATTAAAAACCTGTTGAAACGCTTTTCTACCAAGACGACCGGCGACGATGCGCGCTTCGGCGAACTGGTCGGCGCCGTCGAAACCCTGGCAACGCACGCGAATCTGACCGCTGACGAATTTGCGGAAGAAAAGAAGCGCGTCGACACGCTGGAGGCAGCCTTGCAAAAGACGAATGAGGATTTCGCGGCATTCCGCCTGCAGGTCGAAACGACCGATGCGAACTCCTCGCACCGGCCTGCCGCGACTGGCGGCGACGGCTTGGCGGAAACTGATTTTTAATTCGCGCCACCCAGTCTGCCCTAACACGATTACCGTCCCATACAATCAGGAGTCACCCGCATGAAAAAAATCACCCGCGTCGCCTTCGATAAATACACGACCCGCCTGGCGCAACTGAACGACACCGGCAACGTCGCCAGCATGTTCAGCGTGGCGCCGAGTGTGCAGCAAAAGCTGGAAACCAAGATCCAGGAATCCAGCGAGTTTCTGAGCAAGATCAATATTTACGGCGTCACCGAGCAAGAAGGCGAAAAGATCGGCCTGGGCATTTCCGGCCCGATTGCTGGCCGCACCAATACCGACAAGGCCGACCGCAAGACCCGCGACCTGACCGCTTTGGATAACCGTGGCTATCGCTGCGAAAAAACGAACTTCGATACGCACATCAAGTATCAAACGCTGGATGCCTGGGCCAAGTTTGCCGATTTCCAGCAACGCATCGCGAACGCCATCCTTGCCCGTCAGGCGCTGGACCGTATGATGATCGGCTTTAATGGCCGTAGTGTTGCCGCAGACACCGACATCGTAAAAAATCCGTTGTTGGAAGACGTCAACAAGGGCTGGTTGCAGCACTATCGCGAACAGGCGCCGGAACGCGTGATGCATGAAGGTAAAAAGGATTCCGGCAAGGTGATCGTCGGCGCTGGTGGCGACTATGAGAATCTGGACGCAGTCGTGTTTGATGCGGTCAACTTGCTGGACCCCTGGTATCAGAAAGATGCCGGCCTGGTGGTGATCGTCAGTCGCAATCTGTTGCACGACAAGTATTTCCCGTTGGTCAACACCAAGCAGGCGCCGACCGAGACGCTGGCCACCGACATCGTCATCAGCCAGAAGCGCATCGGCGGCCTGCAAGCCATTGCCGTACCGTTCTTCCCCGACAACACGATCCTGATTACCCGCCTGGATAACCTGTCGATCTACTGGCAAGAGTCGGCCCGCCGGCGCAGGGTGGTCGACGAGGCTAAGCGCGACCGTATCGAAAACTACGAATCGTCCAACGACGCGTATGTGATCGAGGATCTGGGACTCGGCGCCCTGATCGAAAATATTGCGCTGGCGGCCTGAGATGGCGGATCTTTCTCCCGCCCAGCGTCATAAGGCACGCGTCTTAGCCGAACGCGCTGCCGCCGACGCCGCCCCTGGTGGCGTTACGGGTGGCAGCGCCTACGAAATGATGCTCTACAAGTTGGCGAACGACCGCCGTAGCTTGAGCAGTATCCAGTCGATGGAACGGAAGATCGAGGTCAAGGCCACTTTGCTGCCCGAATACCAGGACTGGATTGACGGTGTGCTGTCGAAGGGGCAAGGCGGCCAGGACGATGTGTTTACCGCGCTCCTGGTGTGGCATATCGACTGCGGCGAGTATGTACGGGCGGTCGAGATGGCGCGCTATGCCGTCGCTCACAAGCTGACCTTGCCGGATCAGTTCAACCGCGATATTCCGACGATGCTGCTGGATGAGTTTTCCGCAGCCTTCCTGAAAGGCAAGCTGGCCGGCGACCCGGTCGGCGCTGTCGAGATTCTGGCTCAGGTGCAGAAAATGACTGAACACTGCGACGCGCCGGACCAGGCACGCGCCAAGCTGTTGAAAGCGGCCGCTTACGCCATGCTTGCCGCTCTCGACCAGGCTGGTGACGAACTGCTGAAGGCGTCCCAGCTACCGCAGGCGGAAACGGCCCATCAACTGATGGAGCGCGCAGTCCAGTTGTTTCCTGGCGTGGGCGTTAAACCGACGATGGAGCGCCTGCGCACACGCATTATTAAAGCCGTCCCTGGCTAAACGAGCACCCCCTGGCGCACGGCGGCGCGGGTCGATGACTGAATCATTGCGATTTCTTTCTGATGCCCGCCCACCGCCGATTTAATTATGGATGATTACCCCATGAGTTTTATTGCTATCGCGCCACCTACCACCTGCGCCGGCACTTCCAACGTCGAAAACGACGGCTTTTATCCCGATATCGTGCTGCAGGACATGCGCGACAACATGCGCCTGGACGGCACCGTCACTAGTCCCCGACTGATCCAGGCAATTGTTGCCGCCGTTCTGCATGTCAATGCCGAGCTGCGCGACTGGAAGCTGCTGCAGATTGCCGCCGGCTTCGCGGCGCTGGCTGCCGTGCCGGCGGACCGGGTCAATCGTGAAAGCATCCTCAATGCCCACTATCGGCGTGCCGTCTACTGCTGGGCCAAGGCGGATCTGATCGAGCATTACCGTGACTACGACAGTACCGCCTCTTCCCTGTCCGACAAGAAGATGATGGAAGCGCTGGATAACGCGCCCGCCGAGCAACGCCGTAATGCCCATTGGGCCATTGCCGACATCATTGGCCGGCCTCATGTCACGGTGGAACTGATCTGATGCAGGTACGCGCCCAACAGCATGACACGCTGGACCTGCTGTGCTGGCGTCACCTGGGCGCGACCGCCAACGTGGTCGAGGCGGCGCTCGAACTCAATCCCGGCCTGGCCGACTACGGGCCGATCCTGCCGCATGGCCTCCTGGTCAACCTGCCAGAACCTACCGCAACCCCTACTAAAACCGCCCAGGTCGTGAACCTTTGGGATTGATTGGAGCATTTACCTATGGCAGAACCCAGCACCACCACCCTGGTCGTCACCAGCGCTGCCGGCATCGGCTTGTCGGCACTATTCCCCGGCATTGACGGTAATGCGCTCATCGGCGCCTTTGCCGGCGCCACGCTGGTGGCGATCTCCAGCAAGAACCTGCCGGTCCTGCAACGCCTGGCGTATATGGTCATTTCCCTGGCGATTGGCTACCTGGCCGCGCCGGAAGTCATCAACAATACGCCGTTGAAACAATCGGGCGTGGCCGCCTTCTTCGCATCGGCGGCTGCCATTGCGTTGACGCTGCACGGCATCGACTTGATTAAAACCATTGAACTGCCGGCGTGGCTGCGCAAGGGAGGCGGTCATGACTAAATTTCTGACCATGCTGGCATTGCTCTCCTACGCCAGCACCTGCCTGCGGCTGCTGTGTTACCGACGCGGCCTGGCGAATCACCGCTTGCACATTTCCCTGGTGGCGTGGCTGTTGATTGTCGCAACAGGCGCCAGCGCCCTGGAGATCCTGCTGGGCCACGGCCATCCATCCTTCGGGCAAACCTGTATCGCCCTCACTTTGTGCGTCCTGGTGCATCGCGCCCAGGGCAACGTTGCCAACATCATTCGAGGATTTCAATGACCACCTCCACACCACTGACCCCGCATTTCACCCTGGAAGAATTCACCCGTAGCGACAAAGCGCGTGTTCTCTCCATCGACAACACGCCGGCGCCGGCCATCATTGCCAACCTGCGGCGCCTGGCAAAATTTAACGAGCTGGTGCGCCTGGAACTGAGCGGCGCTGCCATGGTCATTTCCAGCGGCTATCGTTGCCCATCATTGAACCGCGTGGTCGGCGGCGCTGCCAATAGCGCCCATCTGGATGGCCTGGCGTGCGACTTCACCGCACCGGCGTTCGGCACGCCGATGGAGATTTGCTTGCAGTTGGAAAAGTCCTATCTGCAATTCGACCAGTTGATCTATGAACGAGTCAGCGGCGCGGTATGGGTGCACCTGGGCATTGCAGTTGAGGGTAAAACACCGCGCCGTCAGGTGCTGACGATCGACAACCGCGGCACACGGATCGGCCTATGGAATTGATCACCAAGAGCCTGATCGCCATCCTGGGAATTGGCGCGCTGTGCCTGGTGATTTACGTCCAGCGCGACGGTCTGACCGCTGCCAAGGAACGCGCCGAGCGGGCCGAACAGGAGATCGGCAAGCGCGACACCGTCATTACCGCGCTGAAGGATGCCGCGACCAGGAACAGCAAAGCCGCCGCTAAGTTGCAAACCGCCCATGACCACATCACCGCCACCCTCGCCGAACGAGAAAACCTGCTTGAAAGCCTTCAACATGACGATCCCACGATACGCAGCTGGGCCAATACTCCTTTGCCTGATGCTGTTGCCCGCCTGCGGGAGCATCCAGTCGCCACTGGCGCCGACGATTACCGTCAACGCCTGTCCGACGATCACCCGCTGCCAACTACCGGCGACCGCACCCAAGACTAACGGCGCCTTGCTGTTTGACCTGGAACGCGCAGAGGCGGCATGGGCGACGTGTGCGGCCAAGGTAGACGCCGCAGTTGATTGTCAGGAGGATGCCGAGCGTGTACAAGCCAAGAAGCCTTAGAGCGCATCTGACGGCGGTCAGCGCCGAGTTGCGACAGAATCCCGACAAATTGCTGATCTTTGCGGAGAGCGGCAACACGGTGGCGACCGGCACCGCCTCCCTGTCCTTTGAATATCGCTATAAGCTCAATATCATCATTACCGACTATAGCGGCAGCGAGGATGCGCTCATGGTCCCGTTACTCGCCTGGGTGCAAATACACCAGCGCGACTTGCTGGACAATGCCGAGTCGCGCAAGACCGGTATCGGCTTTGATGTAGATTACAACAACCACACATCGATAGATCTGGCCATCACGTTGGCGCTCACTGAGCGCGTCGTGGTGAAGCCGGCTGGTGCCGGTCGACTAGAAGTCACGCACCTGGCCGAACCGCAACCCTCGCCGGCATTCACCGACGAATTCTGGCAAGCCTATGCGGGCGACACGCTGCTGGCCGAGTGGCATACGCCGGCCAATCCCGAATGAGCGACGATCTATCTACCCTCGAAGCCTGGGCCGGCGCACTGCTGGCCCAGCTGCAACCTGGTCAGCGCAGAATCATCACACGCCGCATTGCGCAGGACTTGCGCCGCAGCCAGGCGCAACGTATCGCCAGCCAACAGGCGCCGGACGGCGCGCCCTACGCGGCGCGTAAGCAGCGCAAGAACCTACGCGGTAAAAAAGGAAGGATCAAACGGCAGAAAGCGGCGATGTTTGAGAAGATCCGCACACAAAAAAATCTCAAGATAGAGCAGGACGAAAACCAGCTATCGGTCGGTTTCTTCGGGCGTGCGGCGCGGATTGCCCGCGTGCACCAGGAAGGATTGACCGACAAGGTCGCAAAAAAAGGGCCGGAATATCGCTATCCGGCCCGGCCCTTACTTGGATTCAGTGCGACCGATCAAGCATTAATTCGCGATTCCATGCTGCGGCACTTTGCCAATTTTTGAGTGTCGAAAACTTCACATATGATTCTACTGATATCTCAATTGCGCATTGCATCCACTAGACAATCGCACGTTTTTCGAAATCTGCGATCCATGTAGCTAGCTTTTCGACATCGGCCTGTAGATCATCGATCTCTGGTAACTTTGCCGGCAATTCATCAGGCTGAGAATGCTCAAAAGCAGAATAGCGCGTCATAAGATCATCGATAAAAGCACAATCGTCTGTAGTGATTTTCGCCAGTGCGCCAATTTTCCCTTTAGTCTCAACAGAGCGTCGGAATCGTTGTAGAACATCATTAAACAGAATTTTCTCGACACAACGCTCCACCAAAATCCGAAAATCGCTACAGACGCTTTTTGCCCTATCGTCATATGACTCAATATCGTTTTGTTCAATCAGCTTACGCAACTGTGGAATGGTCTCATCCCGCAATCTATTTGCGGCTTTTTGGGGCTTCGCTTCGCGCATATTTAGTTGATGCGTAATTCCTACAGCATTGCCTAAGCAACGCAGTGCCTTCACATTTACGGTCACGGGTGGAGGAACTTGTTCGAGCTTCGCCTGCTGCTCTAAACGACCTACAGCCGTTTCAATGAGAGTCAACAATGAGAGTCTATGCGTAAAGACCACCACTTGCCGATTTTTTGACAACTCTACAAGGCGAGTGACAACCCGCTCTTCAAAATCCTGATCCAGCGACGAAATAGGATCGTCAAATATAAAAGGGGTAGGTTCTCCAGATCCGGTTATATCAGCAAGGAAAGCGGACAACGCCACGATACGAGTTTCCCCTTCGCTTAATATTTCGCCTGCCTTTGCCTGCTTCTTGATACCTTGCAAAGACAATCCGAAACTAATCCTGCCTTTTCCTTCTTGTTTGCTCTCCGGCTTAACCTTGATTCGCTTTCCACCAAGTGACTCAATCTCTTGTGAAAAGCGAGTTTGATAGCCAGCATCAACCTCCTGTTTCGCAAGCTCATTCTTTTTTGTAGTAAGTGCATTTGTTTTCGTCAAAGCAGATGCTTTGTCTAATATTGCCAACGCACTTAAGCGCGAGATCTCGTCAATGATCGACTGCTTGTTTTGGTTTAGCCACTGAGTCGCCTTAAGTTCCACAACCCTGGTTTCCTTCTCTTTACGCTTACCATCACTCTGCAATTCTTTCAGGGCCTTCTCTTCGCTCGCATTAGCCTGTTCCTGCGTCGTAATCGCTTGCTCAAGCTGCGCCCATTCGAAGTGGGGAATCTCATCCATTTGCACTGCACTATCAGCGGCGACACGACGAGCCTGGAGGGACGCAAAATTCAGTTTTGCTTCTCCCTCATCTACCTTCAAAAAATCTGTTTGAACCATCCAGCCAGGCAACTGAGGAAGAGTCGGTAATTTTTTACATAGTTCCAATAACCTATTTTCTGCTGCTTTAGCTTCTGCTTCCAAACCACCTTTTACAAAAGCCTCAAAATGGGAAAGGCGCTGTTTCCCGTCAACATTTAACTCCTGTTGACAGAGGACGCACAAGCTACCATCCTGGACTACTGGAAACGATGTTCCAGAGTATGCATGCGACTCAGAATATTTCCTTGCTTGCTCCCAAAGCGCCATCCATGATGGCTGACCTACGCCGCCCAGAGGTGCTTGAGCGAATACTTTGGCGGCGTCTTCCGTTGCGGTTTTTCGTTTTGTTTTGGCGTCAAGTCGAGCACTTGCGATTTGCCCGAGTTGATTGTCACTCAGCGCAGCTTTTAGCGATGCGAAACTAGTCTTAACTTGTGACAATGTGGCGGTGCTTTTGGCAATTGCTTGTAGCCTAGCCGCTATATCTTTCTGCGCAAGAGCATGTTCCAATGCGACTCGCTCATCATCAAGCTCTTTCGGATAATCGCAAAATTTATTGGCGTCAACCAAGGGCGTGCTTGATTTCAATCCATTGAGCCATTTGGCAGAAAGTGTTCCCATAAACTCAACGGGAAAAGTTGGAATTTTCTTTTGAAGAGCTTGCTTGTCAGCGTCAATACAAGCGGCGATATGATCGCAAATGGTAATTAGAGCCGACAAAAATCGCATCCTACGTGGTTCATAGGTTGCCTCATTTTTCATCCCGACATACATACTGGCTGATTTCGAATCAAAGATGTGAACGTCGCGCAGTTGTTTAATAATTGGACCATTATGGCTCCAATCAAGGACGTGCTCCTCCTTCCCTAATAGAACATGAATCTTTGCGGTCGACGTTTTTTTTGCGTCTTCAAATACGTTTGAAAATATCTCTTCTTTAGCGCGAGAATTGCACGCATGTTTTAGCAAGCGAGCGAAGCCGGTTTTCCCCGAACCGTTGGGACCATAAATCACGGTAATATTTGCATCACCGAAAGTTAAGTCGGCCCCTTCCTTGATTGCATTTACACCACTCACATTAGACAATCCGGCAATTCGCAAACGTGGCCTCGCTGATGCACCAACCAACGATCCGGGCTGAGGTGCTGCAAACACTAAGCCCTTTGTGCTAGCAGCCTCGCCTTTGCACAAATCCACAAGCAAACTAATCTCGTCCTCACTCGGCATGTGCTTCGTGTCGATCAAATTTCTAGCGGCAGTCTGTAGCCATCTGGGGCGCTCTCCAAGCCAGAGCTCAAATGCATCAGGTAAATCATGTGCCATTGCAACAGCAGGAGCTTCCATTTCATTTCCCCCTTATTGGTGTGCCGATTTTTACGTTCTTAAAAACACCTATTTGCCCAAGATGCCGAATTGGCAGCATTCATAGTAGTTAGCAATTTTTCATTCCACAAGACAATCATTCAATATTTACAATAATTACTAACGTTTCTATGAAATAACGATTCATGCAACTTATGACATATCAAATCAACATCAAAATAGTTGCGTCACAACAGCAGCATCCCAGTTGGTAATGACCAACTCCTTACTGACCACGGGCTGGCCATGCGTGCTGCCGATGCTATATTTGATATCCAGTCCCATCATCGTAAAACCTTCGAACACCCTGCGAATATCCGGATGGTCGTTGATGCTGACCATGACTTTGCCTTTGCACGTCCGCATGAATTCGGCCATCTGTTCATAATGCTCGATCCCAAAATCCACGCCATAGCCAGCCATCTGCCAATACGGCGGGTCCAAGTAAAAGAATGTGTGCTCCCGGTCATAGCGCTTCATGCATTCCAACCAGGGCAGGTTTTCGACATAGGTACCGGCCAGGCGCAATCGTGCCGCATTCAGATTTTCTTCAATTCGACTGAGATCGATGGCCGGCGCGGTGGTCGCGGTGCCGAAATTCTGCCCGGCGACCTTGCCGCTAAATGCGTGCTGCTGCAGATAATAAAAACGGGCGGCGCGTTGGATGTCGGTCAAGGTTTCCAGCCGCGCATCCTGATACCATTTGAATAGCTCGCGGCTGCTGATCACCCATTCGAACTGTCGCACGAACTCCGCCATGTGATGCTGCACGACTCGATATAGGTTGACCAGTTCGCCGTTGATGTCGTTGATGACCTCGACACGCGCCGGCACCGGCCGCAAGAAATACAGTGCGGCGCCACCACAGAACACCTCGACATAGCATTCATGCGGCGGAAATATGGGGATGAGTTTATCGGCTAGGCGGCGTTTGCCACCCATCCAAGGAATGATCGGACTTGCTTGCACGTACTGCTCCATAGTCAGATGCTCGATGGCATGCGGGTATGGGGCGCGTGGCTCTCAGATGATTTAATGTGCCGCAACGCGGGCATTTGATGGACAGGGTGATGTATTCACCTTGCCCAAGCTTTCGGGAACAATTCCCACAACGGATTTCCTGCATTTTGGTATACCTGCGCAAATATGATAGCCTTCGCGTCACCTGTACAGGTGGCGCGGCCTTGGCCTTGCTTGCAGGATAGGCTGCTGGCACGGTGACGTGGGCGAGTGTTACAAGCACTGACCACGTCGCCGCGTTCTTTTTTCCAGACCGGCACTGTAGTACGCCACCTCGCAACAAAACATCCTCCAGCAGTTGGTATGCCTCATATCAACCCGCTACCAGGTGCGCCGATTCCGGCGACGCGGCAACATGCAACGCATGACTGCCGACTACTCCGACCTGCTGCGCTTAATCCTGAATCTGATTCGATTCGGCACCATTGCCGACATCAATCACGACACCCAGCGCGTGCGCGTCAAGGTTGGCGAGAACGTCACCACATGGCGCCCCTGGATCACGTTACGGGCCGGCGATTCACAGACCTGGTTTCCACCCTCACTGGGCGAACAGGTCATAGTGTTGTCGCCCGAGGGCGATTTCGCCAATGCCGCGATCCTGCCGGCGATCTATTCCGATAAATACAAATCGCCGTCAACCAATCCCGCACACCATACGACCCGCTACGTGGACGGGACCGTGGTCCAGTACGACAGTGCAACGCATACGTTGACGGCCACGCTGCCGGATGGCACCAGCGTCACACTCGCACCAGGTAAAGTCACCTCGAACGCCGAAGATACGGAATGCACCGGCAACCTGCTGGTGCAAAAGAATCTGGTCGTCAACAAGAACCTGACCGTCAACGGTATGTCTGCGCTGAATGCCGGCATGAACGTCCAAGCCGGTAAGGCTGGCGGCCCCGCCGCCGTGGTGCAAGGCATCATTCAAGCCACCATGGACGTGGTCGCTGCCGGCATCAGCCTGGTCAAGCACCCGCATAGCGGCGTGAAGAAGGGCGACGACGATACAGGTGGTCCGAAATGATGAACGCCCGTACCGGCCGCACCATGTCTCGGCTTGCACACATCCGCCAGTCCTTAGCCGACATTCTCACCACGCCTATCGGTTCTCGCGTCATGCGCCGCGACTATGGTTCGGAAGTGCCGGAACTGATCGACCAACCCTTGAATGGCGCCACGGTGCTGCGCATCTATGCCGCCACGGCTTACGCTGTGCTGCGCTGGGAGCGTCGCATTGCCTTGACCGGCGTGCAATTGCAACGCGGCGCTGACGGACAGGCCACGCTGATCCTGGACGGCGTCACCAATGAACAGAGCGTCCAATTGGATGTGCCTGTCGGCTCTGGGGCAGCACCATGAGCGCCGCTATCGATCTGTCGCAATTGCCGGCGCCGAATGTCATCGAGCCGCTGGACTACGAAACTATCCTGGCTGCCCACCTGGTTGACCTGGAAGCGGAAGGCGTCGATCTTGACGCGCTGACGGAATCCGATCCGGCCATCAAGGTGGTGCAACTGAGCGCCTACCGTGAATTGAAGCTGCGCAAGCGCATCAACGAAGCCGCTCGCGCTTTGATGCTGGCTTACGCGGTGGGCACCGACCTGGACCAGATCGGCGCCAATATGGACGTGCCGCGCTTGCAGATCTGGCCGGCAGATCCCGACAAGGGAATTGCTGCCGTCATGGAAGAGGATGACGACTACCGGCGCCGCATCCAGTTGGCGCCGCAAGGCATGTCCGTCGCTGGGCCGGAAGGCGCCTATATTTTCCACGCCTTAAGTAGCGACGGACGCGTGCGCAACGCGACGGCCACCAGTCCATCGCCCGGCACAGTCATCGTCACGATTTTGTCGCATGAGGGTGACGGCACACCCTCGCAGGAGCTGATGGATATTGTTGCCACTCGTATGGCCGAGGACGGCATTCGACCGCTCACCGACTACGTCCTGGTGCGCGCCGCGCAAATCGTCCGCTACCAGGTACATGCCAAGCTGTATAGCTTCTCTGGCCCAGACCCAACGGTGGTACTGGCCGAAGCGATCAAACGCATGCAGAAATATGCGAAGGACGCGCACCAGCTGGGTCGCGTACCTACCCATTCCGGTATTGATGCGGCGGTCCATGTCCCGGGTGTCGAGCGTGTCATCCTGATCACTCCGACCGTCGATCCGGAAATTTCCAAGCTGGTGGCGTATTACTGCGATGACATGCACATCGAGTACGCCGGCATTTGGGGCAAGTCATGAGCAAGAAAATCAAATCCCTGTTGCCGCCGAACGCCACGCCGCTGGAACGGGCGTTGGAAGCGGCAACGGCACGAATCTCCGATGTACCGGTACCGCTGCGCACGCTGCATAACCCAGACACCATCGACATCGATCTGCTGCCCTGGTTAGCCTGGCACTGGTCGGTCGACAGCTGGAAATCCTACTGGACGGAAGAGGTCAAACGCGCCCGCGTGCGCAACGCCATGAAGATCCACCGGCAGAAGGGAACCGCCAAGGCGGTCAAGGATGTGGTGGCCGCCTTTGGCGGCTCCATCCTGCTGCGTGAGTGGTGGCAAAAAGCGCCGATGGGCGAGCCGTACACGTTCGACTTGGTGCTAACGCTGTCCGGCGCCGGCGGCCAATCTGCTACCGCTGAATTTGTCGATGACGTGATCGCCGAGGTCAATCGCACGAAATCGATCCGCAGCCATTTTACGTTTACCCAGGGTCTACATACGCAAGCCGCGATTGCTGTGGCAGCGACTGTCCGCCCTGTGATCTATGCCCGCTTAAATTTGACTGAAGCCTAATCCTATGCCTGGACTCCAAATCATCATCACCAAGGCCGGCCGTGCCGCCCTGGTCAATGCCGAACATAACGGCACGGCGCCGCTCAAGATCACGGAGATCGGCATTACTGCTGCCGTCTTTACGGCTAACGAAGACACGAACGCCTTGCCAGGCGAGATCAAACGCATCAAGACCATTTCCGGCGAAGTCGTCGCACCCGATACGATGCACGTCACCATTCGCGACGATGGCACCGACACCTATACGATGCGCGGTATTGGCTATTGGTTAAGCAATGGCGTCCTGCTGGGCGTGTACAGCCAGCCAGATCCGATACTGCAAAAGTCCACGCAGTCGATGATGCTGCTGGCCGCTGACGTCGTTTTTGCCAATATCAAAGCCACCTCCCTGACATTTGGCGACGCCAACTTTACGAATCCGCCGGCAACCGTGGATCGCCAAGGGGTGGTCGAACTGGCAACCGTCGAGGAAACCAAGGCCGGCAAAGATGGCGTACGTGCAGTTACGCCAGCCGCTCTGGCGCCGGCCATGGATCAGGCCATTGCCAATCACAGGGCGGACGCTGATCCGCACAAGCAATATTTAACATCGGACCGCGCAAACGCGTTGTATTTTCGCAGGCTACCCGCTGTCACCAACAGTGACACCGATTGCGATACCTTGTTGGAAACAGGCGTGCGCGATGTCTCCGTCGCCAATGATCGCGGCATTGTCGCCGCCACACATCTCCCCGTTGGCGGCGACGGCTACGGCACGCTGACGACAGTGAACGGCGGGCAGTTCGTCCGCCAACGCTACAGCGAAGGCGGCACTACCCGCAGAACCTGGGAGCGCACAGGATACCTGGACTCGACACCGCCATTCTTCGGACGTGCCTGGAAACTGCTGTGGGATTCGGTGACGTTTGATCCAACATCGAAGCAAAACACGCTTGGCTTTACTCCGGTTCAGCAAGGTACCGGCATTGCTCAAACACAAAATATCGTCAAGATTGGTTGGTCTGATGGTAAGGGGCTAAAGGCGACGGTTGACGCTAGCGACCAGGGCAGTTTCGTTTTTGGCGACCGTGCGATGCGTCTTAATTGGCGTGGCCTCGCTGGACAGCCTGAATGGCTATTTGGTGGCGCGTATGCCGATGACGTGAACGTCTACAACCCATCGAATTTTAGAGTTAACTATGCCGATAGTGCCGGTGGTGCACAGGCCGCTGAAAAAATCAGCAATGGCATAAGCTATATGCGATTGAACTGGGGCGATCCTGGAGGACAAACGGCTTGGCTATGGGGAAGCGACGACCCTACAAGCGCCAGACTGATGACCACCTCCCAACTGCGGGTCGGTTATGCCGCAGGTGCCGGCGTTGCCACGAACGCAGCCGCCGCAGACATGGTCTTGTCTAAAGATACCCGCGACACCAATTTCGCGCCACAAGATACGATTTGTGGTGCCACCTTTGCCATGCAAGGCAATCAAAGCGACGGCCTGACAGATGGCGGGAACTATCACGGCGTAATGAATTTCAGGCCGTGGGGCATTGGCGCAGATTTCACTGGCGGGTATGCCCATCAACTTGGCTTCACTGAGAATGACAACATCTGGCATCGCTCAGGTAAAAATGCGGAGTGGCGAGGCTGGAGCAAATTATGGCATTCGGGAAATTTCAATCCAGCTGCCAAACAAGACACACTCGGCTATTCGCCTGTGCAGCAAGGCACAGGCATCGGGCAAATACCAAATACCGTCAAAATCGGGTGGTCCAATGGCAGCGGAGTGAAGGTCACGGTGGATGCCACCGATATGGGGTCGGTCGTTTTCGGGATTCAATCAATCCGTTTGAACTGGAGCGGTTTTGGCGGTCAGCCGCCATGGCTGTTCGGCGGAACCTCGCCAGGTGACGTCAACGTCTACAACCCCTCCAACTTCAGCGTCAACTACGCCAATAGCGCCGGCTATGCGACGGGTGCGGGTAACGCCGACAAAGTTGGCAACGTCTCGATGCGCTTTCAAGAAAATCCTGGCGCACAACCTTATTACGTCTATGGCTGCGAACCTGGCCGGGTCGAAATGTCGTTGTACAACCGCGGATCGCTGGCAGTCGGATTCGCCAATCAGCTGACAGGGCCAGGCTTGCAGGATGGGTCCATCGGTTCTTACCGACTCAACAAAAACTATACGGCGCCCGAAGCTGGTGGTGCCTGGGAGTTGCGCGGCTATGCCTATGACTTTGGGTCGGGTGGTGATGGCGGCATCGGATCACGAACAGCTTTATGGCAAAGGGTAGCGTAATGGGAAAGATAAAAAAACAGGTGGCACTTATTCCAGAAAATGAACCAGCTGAGGAGACAATGACTGATACGGAATTGCCGATCATCATCGATCCGGCACCTATTCCGGCGCAGCAGGTGATCGAGCCGCCACCATTGCCGACACCAACAGTTGCGTCAGAGCCAGCAGATCCGTTCGCCTTCTCGGACATCAAAGACATCGTCCGATTGCCGATGGGCTTTCAATGCCTGGTGAAATTTGATTGCCGGGATGACTATCTGTCGTTCCTGGCTACCGCCGACGATGTCGAGGTACACGGACGTGCCATCTATGTCGCGTGCGAATCGGGCCAATGGGGTGATACGCCGCATTACTTCCCGACCGACGCCGAACTATTGGAGGCGGCGCAGGAACGTGTCAGCCGCGAACTGCGTCGCGCTAATAGCGAAGTGACCAAGTACCAGGATCGCGTCGACATTGACGACGCCAGCGACCTCGATATCGCCATGTTACGCGCCTGGAAAACCTACCGCGTCGGCTTGAACCGTCTACCGGACCAGGCGAACTATCCGCATCAACTCACCTGGCCGGTCGCCCCTGACACCCCAGCCATTTAATTATTTACCTCATTTACAGGAGCCAATATGCCTACTGATTATCACCATGGCGTGCGCGTCATCGAAAAGAACGATGGCACCCGCCCAATCCGCACCATCAGCACCGCCGTCGTCGGCCTGGTCGCCACCGCCGAGGATGCCGACCCTGTCGCCTTCCCACTCGATACGCCGGTACTGCTAACCAACGTCCCCGCTGCTGTCGGTAAGGCTGGCGTCAAGGGTACATTGCGGCGCGCCCTAGACGCCATCGGCGCGCAGACAAAGCCGTTTACGGTGGTGGTGCGTGTGGCCGAGGGCAAGGACGAAGCCGAAACCACGTCCAATGTTATCGGCACCACAACCGCATCGGGCAAGTACACCGGCGTCAAGGCGCTGCTGGCGGCCCAGAGCAAGCTCGGGATAAAACCGCGCATTCTGGGCGCGCCAGGGCTGGACACCAAGGCCGTGACGAATGCCATGGTCAGTGTCGCGCAACAACTGCGCGGCTTTACCTATGCGGCAGCACACGGCTGTTTAACCAAAGAAGACGCCGCCCTGTATCGCAAGGATTTTGGACAGCGCGAGCTGATGCTGATCTGGCCGGACTTTGTGGGCTGGGATACCGCCACCAATGCGGACGCCAGTATTTCGGCAGTGGCCTATGCCCTGGGTCTGCGCGCCAAGATCGACGAAGAGGTCGGCTGGCACAAATCTCTGTCGAATATGGTTGTCAACGGTCCGACCGGTATCTCTGCCGACGTGTTCTGGGATCTGCAAGATCCGGCCACCGATGCCGGTTACCTGAACAGCAAGGAAGTCACGACTTTGATCAACAGCGGCGGCTTCCGCTTCTGGGGTTCGCGTACTTGCGAAACGCCGGAATTCTTCTATTTTGAGAACTACACGCGCACCGCCCAGGTCTTGGCCGACACCATCGCGGAAGCCCATATGAGCTATGCCGACAAGCCGCTGCATCCGTCGCTGGCGAAAGATCTCGTTGAGAGCATCAACGCCAAATTCCGCGACCTGGTCAAGCGTGGCTACCTGATCGGCGGCAGCGCCTGGTGTGACGAACAGTTCAACAGCAAAGAGAATTTGAAAGACGGCCGGCTGACGATCGATTACGACTATACGCCAGTCCCGCCCCTGGAAAACCTGATGTTCCAACAGCGCATTACCGACCGCTATCTGGCCGACTTCGCCGCCGCCGTCAACGCTTAACCATTTACAGAAAGAGAGCATCACACCATGGGCATGCCTAAAAAACTCAAGCTGTTTAATCTGTTCGATAGCGGCAATTCCTACTTCGGCCAGGTCACGGAAATCACCTTACCGAAACTCTCTCGCAAGATGGAAGAATACCGCGCCGCCGGCATGACCGGACCGGTATCGGTTGATCTGGGCAACGAAGCGATCACGCTGGAATGGACTGCTGGCGGCATCCTGTTGGATGCCTTGCTGCAGTATGGCGCCCGCAGTCACAACGCGACCCAGCTCCGCTTCTCCGGCGCCTATGAAGATGACGATGATGGCACCGTATCAACCGTGGAAATCGTCGTGCGTGGCCGTCACAAGGAAGTCGACATGGGTAACGCCAAGTCTGCCGAAGACACGAACCAGAAATACACGACCGCGTGCAGCTACTACAAGCTGACCATCGATAACCGCCCTATCTTTGAATTCGATTTCATCAACGGCGTCGAGAAGGTCGGCGGCGTGGATCGTAACGCAGGTCTCCGTCGCGCTATCGGCCTGTAATCCAGGTCAAGAACAACCCCAACCCCTTTTTTTATTTCACTGTTAGGACCACACCATGAAAACCACACCAGTCACCGCCTCAAACAACGCCGCCGGCATCTACTCCAAGCCGATCCCTCTGGATGAACCGATCAAGCGCGGCGATACCGTTATCAGCGAAATCACCATCCGGCGCCCCAAAGCGGGAGAGTTACGCGGCATTTCCCTGATGGAGCTGGGCAATCTCAACGTGGCCGCCTTGCAGACCGTTTTGCCGCGTATCACGCAGCCGACCTTGACCGCGCATGAGGTCGCGGGCATGGACCCGGCGGACCTGACCGAGATCGGGTCGGAGGTTGCCATTTTTTTGGTGAAGAGAGCAGATCGTCTGGCGGCCTTCCGGACCGAGTAGAAGACCCGATGGCCGATATTGCGGTGGTGTTTCACTGGCCGCCGCAGGCCATGGATGAACTGGATATTACTGACTTGATGGCCTGGCGCGAACGCGCCAGGGTGCGCAGCGGCGCGGAAGAATAGGAAACTAGGATGAGTGACAAGCAATTGCGGTTACAGGTGGTCTTTGCGGCGCTGGACAAGCTGACCGGCCCGCTTAAGAAGATCACTGGCGAATCGTCCGCCCTGGGTAAAGCCATCAAGGCCAACAACGATCGACTGAAAGAACTCAACGCCCAACAGAAGGATGTTGGGCGCTTCCGCGAGTTGGGCGCCGGGCTACAGGCCAGCTCCAGTAAATTGCGCGAGACGCAGCAGCAGATTGCCGCCCTGGCGCAAAAGATGCAGCAGACGGCACAGCCTACGCGCGCCATGACCCGCGAATTTAATGCAGCAGTAAAATCGGCAACCGCCTTGAAGCAGGCCGGCCAGCAGCAAGGTGAACAAATGCAGATCCTGCGCACACGCTTGTCCGGCGCCGGCATCGATACGCGCAAGCTGGGCTCGGCACAAACCTGGCTGAAAGACAGTATTGCTTTTACCAATGCAGAACTCACAGCACAGCAGAAGAAGCTGGCGGCGGTCGGTGCGCAGCAGTTGAAGGTCAGCGCTGCCCGCCAGCATGCCGACAAGCTGCGGACAACCGCCGGCAACATGGCCGCCGCCGGCATCGGTGCAACCGTCACCGGCGCCGCCGTGGGCGCGCCCCTGGTGAAAGGCTTACAGGAGGCGAAGCATTACCAGACCGAGCAAGCACGAGTTACCGCCCTGGGTCTTGGTCCCAAAGTCAGCGCCGACGCGGAAAAATACGCCCGCAGCATGAAAACCTACGGCACCAGCCACGCCGAGAACCTGGAGCTAGTCAGAGACAGCATGTCCGTGTTCGGCGATCTGCCGCATGCACAGATGGTCGCGCCCATGCTGGCGAAGATGAAATTTGCCAATAAGGCGTTTTACGGCGAGGAAGCCGGCGGCGAGAATGAGCGCAAGTTCATGGACATGCTGAAAGTTATCGAGGTACGAGGCGGCACTGCCAGCTCGGCCAAATTCCACGAACAAGCCAACATGGTGCAAAAGGTCATTTCGGCCACGGGCGGGCGTGTCGGTCCTACCGAGTGGCTGAACCTGATTAAGACCGGCGGCATTGCGGCCAAGGGCATGGACGAAAAGTCGTTTTACTATGAGCTGGAACCGTTGGTGCAGGAGCTGGGCGGCTTTGGCGTCGGTAACGGTTTGATGTCGAGCTATAACAATCTGTACCAGGGACGCACCAGCAAGCGGGCCGCGATGAACCTGGACAAGCTGGGTCTGATTGGCGATCACACCAAAGTGAAACACGACAAGGTCGGGCAAACTGCCCAGCTTGATCCTGGTGCGCTGCTGGGTGCTGATCTCTTCAAAAAAAGCCAGTTTGAGTGGATGGAAAAAGTTCTGTTGCCGCAATTGGCGAAAAACGGCATTACCAGCAAGGACAAGATCCTCGACACCATCGGCAGTCTGTACACCAATCGCAAGGCTGGCGACCTGATGGCGAACATGTACTTGCAACGCCAGCAGATCCATAAAAACCGGAAATTGAACGAAGGCGCCTACGATGTGGACCAGCTCGAACCGCTGGGCCGGGAACAGGCCGGCGGCAAGGAGATGGAGACGTTAGCCAAGCTAGCTGATCTCAAGTTGACCATGGGTGAAAAGATCCTACCGCTGTATTCCCGCGCCATCGATAGCGCAACCGCTGCCCTGGAGGGCTTGAACGGCTTCATGGCGCGCAATCCGGCCACGGCCAAAGCGATGATTGTCGGTTTCGGCGTACTTGCCGCCATCCTGGTGGTGCTGGGACCGTTGATGTTGGGCCTGGCTGCCTTGATCGGTCCTTATGCCATGTTGCATGTGCTGTTTGCCAAGATGGGGATAGCCGGCGGCGTGCTGACGCCGATCCTGCGCGGCATCGGCTCGGCCTTCCTGTGGCTAGGCCGCGTCCTGCTGTTTGTCGGTCGGGCCTTCCTCATGAATCCCATCGGCCTTGTGGTGACTGCAATTGCGCTGGCCGCCTATCTGATCTACCAATATTGGGAACCGATCAAAAGTTTCTTTACTGACCTGTGGGACGGCGTCGGCAACGTGTTTAATCGTGCCTGGGCAGCGATCAAGGGATTCGCCGGCGGACTATGGGCGGACGTGCAGCAGGCGTTCGCCGGCGGTATCGGTGGCGTGACTGCTCAGGTATTGAACTGGTCGCCGCTCGGGCTGTTCTACCAGGCGTTTGCCGGCGTGATGAGTTGGTTCGGCATCGAGCTGCCCGCCAAGTTTAGCGACTTCGGCTTGAACATCATGCAAGGGCTGGCGAATGGGATCACCGGGGCGCTGTCGACCGTCAAGGCGGCCATCGGCGGCGCCAGCGACAGCGTCGTCGGCTGGTTCAAGGAAAAGCTGGGCATCCATAGCCCTAGCCGGGTATTTGCCGAGCTGGGCGATTTCACGATGCAAGGGCTGGCGGTCGGGTTGCAGCGCAGCCAGGACAGTCCTGTCGAGCAGGTCGGCGGCCTTGCCAAGCGTCTGACTCAACTTGGCGCCGGCATTGCCATCGGCGCGGCCACCATGCCGGCGCTGGCCTTCGATATGCGGCCACCGATTGCCCCGCGTGCCGCCGGCGCCAGCGTCGTGGTCCAGGGCGACACGATCACGATCTCCGTCACCGCTGCGCCCGGCATGGATGAACAGGCCATTGCCCGCGCTGTGATGCTGGCGATGGAACAGCGAGATAGGCAGAAGGCGGCGCGGATTCGTTCCAGCCTGTCAGACAATCACTACTAAGGATTTTTACCATGATGATGGCCCTGGGCATGTTTGTCTTCAGCCTGCCGACCCTGGCTTACCAGGAGTTACAACGTAAAACCGAGTGGAAGCACCCGAGTACGTCTCGGGTCGGCGCCCGCAACGCCCGTCAGTTCACCGGCAAGGGCGACGACACGATCACGCTGTCCGGCTGGATCGCGCCGGAGCTGACTGGCAGCGTCTATTCATTGGATGCATTGCGCTTGATGGCCGACACCGGCAAGTCGTGGGTACTCATTGCAGGCACAGGGCGCATCCTGGGGTCGTATATCATCACCGGCATGACCGAGGGCCGTACGGTGTTGGGGCAGGATGGCGATGCCGGCAAGATCGATTTCTCCATCACGCTGGAGCGTACCGACGAATCTGTGCTGGGCTTGTTGAATACCCTGGGCGACCTGGGCAGCATCAAGAATATGCTGAGCCTGGAGGGCATCAGCAACACTGTGAACAACGCCGTCAATACCGGCATATCGACGTTTAACAATGTCGCCAACAGCGTGGGGAGCTTGTTCTGATGGACTACCCCGCCCCTGCTTTCAAGATCACGCTAGACGGCCAGGACATTACTGGCAAGTTCGCGCCACGTCTGGTCAGTCTGAACCTGACCGAGTGCCGAAACGACAACGCCGATGAGTTGAGCATTACCCTGTCGGATACAGACGGCCAACTTTCGCTGCCAGCCAAGGGCGCCAGGATCAACGTGCAGATCGGCTGGCAGGAATCGGGCCTGGTCGACAAGGGCGTATTTACGGTCGATGAGATCGAGCATAGCGGCGCGCCGGACGTGTTGACCTTGCGCGCCCGCACAGCCAGCCTGATCGATACTTTCCGGCAGCCAGTAGAACGCAGTTTCCACGACACCACGCTGGGCGCGGTGATTGAGGTGATCGCGTTTCAGCAAGAGCTGAAGGCTGGCATTGCCGAGGCGCTGCGCGGTGTAAAGATCGTGCATTTGGACCAGACCCGCGAGAGCGATGCGGCATTCCTGCGTCGGCTAGGCAAGAAATACGACGCTGCCGCGACTGTGAAAAATGACACGCTGCTGTTCATGCCGGCGGGCCGCAGCAAGACGGCGTCGGGCCGCGACTTGCCCGTGATCCGAATCACGCGCAACCTGGGCGACCGGCATCGCTACCATAGCGCCGAGCGTGACAGCTACAGCGGCGTGCGCGTGTTTTGGCATGACGACCGGCACAGCCTGCGGCGCAGTGTAGTGGCCGGCCAGCCAGGTAACAGCAAGCGGCTGCGCACGACCTATGCTAGCGAGGCCGACGCCCGCGCTGCCGCCGTCGCGGAGTGGCAGCGCATCCAGCGTGGCGCCGCGACCCTGGAATTGTCGCTGGCGCTTGGCAATCCCGCGTTGATGCCCCAATCGCCCGTGACTGTCGCCGGATTCAAGACCGAAATCGATCACCAGGACTGGCTGACTGCCAAGGTCATGCACAACATCAGCGACGCCGGTTTTACCAGCAGCATCGAGCTGGAGACGCGAGCCGAGGAAGCGGAAGTTGAGCGCGAGGATGAGATCGATCCAGATCCGGGCATTACCGGCGTGTTCGCCAAGTGGCGCGACGTTGCCACGAAGAAGACCGGCCAGGAGTTCGCACCATCGACCGGCATGGGCAAACATGCCACGCCGGCAGCCGGCGCGACGGTCAGTACAAAAACACTCCAGCACGTCTACGCCAACAAGCAAACCGCCGCACGCGCTGCGAAGCTCGAATGGGGAAAAATTCGTGAGCGGCGCGAGATCATCAAGGAAAATAGTGACGGCCAATCGAGCTGATCACCAGGGCGTCGTTACGTCAGTCGCCGCGAACTGGAACGCGACCGGGGCCGAGATTCCGTACCCCAGTAGGGCCGCGTACCTGGTCGATCCATAAAGCATTCCCGGTACGTGCCGTTCGCTCCTCTAGCACGAGCACCAACCACGTAAAAATGCCTGTCTGATTCGCAGTACGATGCCGGCACTATTTTGACTACTGTGGGTTCCTGGAATAGCGGCCAGCTTCCAGTCATCAGCGCGGCCATGAATGCGGCTGACTGTAGTTGGAAGGCGCGTTTTAAGCGGCGGTTGCCGTTTGACTGTTGGTCCGTAAGTAATTCAAGCACTGCCGGCTTGATCACATCCAAAGCATCCGACATGATCACCATGTTGCCCATGACCAGTTGCCCGATACTCGCGACGTCTTTTCTGCTCCACGCGCAGAATCTATTCCAAATTTTTTTTAGGCTTTTTAGTTTTCTTTTCACCGTGCACACTGAAGGTTTGTGGCGTGGTGACATCTCCAGAGATTTGCTGGCCGATAGTAGCGCTATGAAACACTACATGCGATTTCGTTTTTTTCAAGCTTGTAGGCTCTGGATCGCTAATTCCTTCTGCAACACCAAGGACACGAGCCTTCCCCTTTACATCTAGCGACCGATATGTCACGAGTAATTCATTCTCATCTTTTGACAGGGTCGACGTTGATGCAATGCCAGTTACAACGAATTGAATATCTACACCAATTTCGGCGAGGGAACGAAGGTATTCAGCATCTGGCGACCGCTCATCATGTTCATAGGACATTTGCGCCCGCCGCTTCATTCCACAGACTGCGGAAAAATCATCTTGACTCATGCCTAAGCGCTGACGCTCTTGTTTCAATCTAAAACCAACTGTAGTCATATAGGTATTTTTAAGGTTGACATGTACCTTAATGAGCACTAAGATTTGCGTCATTATCAGTAACGACTCCAAATGATACCTTATGACACTTAATGCAATTGTCCCTCGTGACCCAAAAAAATCTAACGTCAAGGCAATACCAGTGCGGTTGGAATCTGACGAAATGCAAAAGGTCGAGCATTTCGCAAATAAGGGCACTCGTTCACGCGCCTCCATGATGCGCATTCTCTGCATCCTCGGTTTGGAGCAATACGAACGCGATCAATCCGTCAAGCAATAACTGCCCCGCCTTATCTCTAGCCGACCGGAAGCCCAAATGAGAGTTATCAGCATTCCTTGTCCACATTGCCATCATCGCGTGCGCGCCGCTAAAAGCCGCACCATGTCCGACATGATGAAAGAGATCACCTACATGTGCCAGAACCCGGATTGCGGCCACGTTTTCGTTGCAAGCCTGGAAGTATTGCGCACCTTGTCGATGTCGGCTATCCCGAACCCAGATGTACGTATCCATGTATCGCAGCATGTCCGCAATGCCTGTGCCAATCAGTTGGCGCTGACCCTGTGAGCCGCCCATGACGACACCTCACAGTCTAGCGCCGCCGTAATCCCCCGCTAGTTCGTTTTACCCCTCCCGTTGTTACCTGCAACGCCTGAATTCAGGCTGCGGGATTCGCTCACCCTGAAGAAAGGTAAATCATGTCAAAACGCATGTATTTAGACCAACTGAAGCAGATCACTGTGAAGCCGGTAAAAGCGCGTCGTCATCCAGACGCATTTATTGGAATTTTCTCCACCCAAGAAATCGTGTTCCATTTTGAGGATGGCAGCAAACAAGAATTGACGCTAGGCCTGGAAGCTGGCGTACATGCTCTCGCCCTGGGCGACCTGGTCACTAACGAACAGGTGACAGCATGAAACAACTTAAACAAGTTCTCTTCGATTTCGCCGTAATGACATTCGGCTGCCTCCTGATCATGGCAGGTCCGTTGCTGCAAGCCTTCGGCTTCATCAAGGGGTAAGCCATGGCTAATCAATCTCAACACGCGCACCAGGACATTGCGCAAGTGCATCTAGAGCACGCCTACGTAGTGCTGGCCGGCGACAAGGAAAGCGTGCGCGCCGCCCGTTGGAATGGCATCCCGCCACGCGACCGCCAGATGCTGGCGCATATGTCAGGCATAGGCAGCAAGAAGGGCGACGTCCCCTTGCAATCACTGAACGCCTTGGAGCGCGGAAAGCTGCACTGCGAAGCCCGCCGACTACTCAAGCAACTGCAAAACGTCCTGCGCTGCGCGCAAGGCGGTGAACTGCCTTGTCAGTTTCCCGCAGCGAGTCACGAAACGGATGGTATCGCCGCATGAGTTACCGTTTCTACTCCACCGACGCCATCACCAGCCTGCCGAAACGCATGGGCCGCGCTCTGCGCGATCTGTTCACCCGCGAAGGCATGGACAAGCACGAACACAAGGTCGACGTAATCGACGAAATCTGGTCAGCCGATCATTATTTGCTGCCGCTTGATGCTCCTGATGAAGCGCTATATCGTGCTGCCGACAGTGCCGCCCGCGAGTGCTACCAGTTCTGTGCCGCCCTGCAATCCCTGGATGCGGTCCTGTCCGCAATTCGCAATCTCTGTGATCGCCTTACTGTGGCACCGCCGGCGGGCGAGGAAGAGAATGAAATCATCCGTCGCGCACTGGACAAAGCCTGGTGGCTACGTGGAATCCGAAAAGCGCATGCGCGCCGTTGCGAACATATGGCGATCCGCCTGGGGTTCACCAGCTACAAGACTGGCCCCTATGTCAGCAATGAAACCGCTTATCGCCAGCAGCGTCGCAATATGCAGAATGCCAAGCTGCTGGCATCCATTGAGCTTCAGAACGAAAACGGCCAAGTCTACAGCCTGGACGCCCTGGCCGCGCTCGGCATGGCAAACAAGTCCAATCGGCGCGGCGAATTGATGACGCGCATACGCGGCTTTGAGGAAATCGCTTTCGACCTGGGCCATGTCGGCCTGTTTGCAACGATCACGGCGCCAAGTAAATATCATGCCGTGTTGAGCAAGAGCGGTGAATCGAACCCCAAATATATCGAGTTCGGCGAACCCACGCCACGCGATGCGCAGTTGTATTTGTGCGACGTGTGGAAGCGCATCCGTTCCAAGCTGCACCGCGACGGCATTCATGCTTACGGCTTCCGCATCGCTGAACCACATCACGATGGTTGCCCGCACTGGCACATGCTGATGTTTGTACCTCCTGAGCACCAGGAGCGCTACGAGGCGATCATCACGGCTTACGCTCTGATCGAAGACGGCGACGAACGTGGCGCCGATAAGAACCGGGTCAAGCTGGTCCGCATCGAAGCCGGCAAAGGCACTGCCGCTGGCTACATCGCTAAATACATCGCCAAGAACATCGATGGCGAACATGTTGGCGATCACCACATGCGAGAAGACGGTCGCACCTACATCGTGACCGACGACCTGGCAGGCGACGAATTGCTGACGCCTAGTCAGCGCGTGTGCTATTGGGCGCAGACCTGGGGCATCCGGCAGTTTCAGCAGGTCGGCGGCGCACCTATCGGCCCCTGGCGCGAATTGCGGCGCGTCAAGAGCGAAAGCATCATTAGCGCACCCGACGCCGTTAAATCGGCCTGGCAGGCAGCCCAGACCATTAAAGCAACTGAGGTCAACATCGTTGACGGCAAGCGCGTCGAGACCGTCAAGACGATCAAGCAAGCCTCATACAGCGATTACCTCCGGGCACAAGGTGGCCCCCTGGTCGGACGCAAGGGGCTGGTCAAGATCGCCACGCGCAGCACCGTGGTCGAGGGCAAGTACGCGACCTATGAGACGGAAAAGCCATGCGGGATTTATCACGCATGGAATCCTCGCGCAGTGTACGAATCGGTCCGTTATCAATGGACGGTCGTCGGCGCCGCCAAGGCTGTGGCTTTTGACCTTCCTTGGACTGGTGTAAATAACTGTACGAAAAAATCCAAAAAGAAGATTCCTACTTCTGTTTTGACGCCGGAGGAATCAGCGGCAATTGCAGTTCGGCTTGCAGATTTCATTGAAAAAAATCCGCAGCCGGCATATCAGCCCACCGATTGGTCGGCGATAGAGAAAAAATCGAAAGACCTGGAACGGGAAACCAAAGATTTTGCAGACGCGATGAACACGCAATGTGAGAACACGCGCCGGCAGGAATCGGCGGCATACGAAAACCACGACATGGCGGCACGCAAGCGCCTGGTCACGACCTGGGCAGCTCTTGGCGCCTGCCCTTACCCACGAATTTTTATGACTGAGAAAGACCTATGAAAATACTCATGCACGCTTGCCTAAATTCGCTTATGGCGTTCGCCATGCTTGGCATCGCCGAAACTATCCAGCCGACGTTAAAGCGATTCCAGATCCGCTACCACGGCGTACTGTCCTACTTCGCGGCATTGGTCATTGTCATCTGCCTGGTGGTCGGCTTGCTCCTGGGGGCTTTCCATGAATAAGGCAAATCAAGATATCAGCGTGAAGGTGCGCGACCGCGTCACATTCGACACCGACGAAGGCATCCAGGCAGGCTACGTCAACGACCTGCGGCGCGACCTGGGCAATGGCGAACTGCACGCCTGGATTGAGCTGGAACACCATTTGCCTGGTTGCTTCCGCGCCGTGCCGGTCTCGGACATTCTGACTTCTGACCAGGTCGGGCCGCCTTCGACCTTCTACATCGGGCCAGATTGGGCAACCTGCGCCGCTGGTGCCACCGGGCTGTCAGTGGTCGATGCTACGGCCCAGCGCCTTGCACGTGCCGAACGCGCATTGCGTACCTACGGATTCACCGACTGCGGCGGCCAGGAATGGATGCCACCAATCGCATATCGGCCGATTGAGATCTTTGACGTGCGGCATTTCGAGGAAGCCCATCAGTCGGGGCTGGATGATGCGCGACGCGGCGAACACGAATTATTTCCGGACGAAAATCACCCCATAGACGGTCTTGAAGGTGACAAACCGCTTTGCCGCTTCCATTTCTTTGCCGATGACGGCGACCCTTCTGTCGGCGAACCAGGCCGCACCTACTGGGCATTGTCTGCCGATCAAAGCGGAACAGAGCTTGCGCAACTACTGGCCGCTAGCGCCCCAGTTGTGACGAATGCGCAAGCCGTTGAATTTGCAGACAGGAACGCGGTAGTGGTTGAGAACGCCTATGTGGCCTATGCCGGCGAACACCTGGATCACGGCGCCGCGTATGCAATTGCAGAAGCAATGGCCGCACCGCTCAATGACTTTCACATTTCGATAAGGGCATAGGAATGATCAAAGTATTTCTTGATAGTTCTGAAATATTTGCGCTGACAGGCCGAAAGATGAAAGGACGGCAGATAGACGCATTACGCAAGATGGGTATCCCCTTTTACGTGAACGCAACCGGACACCCGGTTGTAACTTTAACCGCTGTTGAAGGCCGCAAGGAAGAGCCGATACATGCAACTTGGGAAATGCCGGAGTAAAACATGGGAAGAAAACCAACTACAAATTTGAATTTGCCGCCGCTCATGCGCAAGCGGACGCAGAAGAGCGGCAAAGCCTTCTACTACCTCGACACGGGTGAGAAACCACGCAAAGAAATTCCACTCGGCGGAGACTACTTATTAGCATTGCAAAAATATGCGGACCTGAGAAAGACAGCCAAAATCGACAACGGCGTCTTCGGAAATGTGATCGAGCGCTACATGTCCGACGAATTGCCGAAGTTGTCAAAAAACACGATCAACACGCACACATACGACATCAAGCACCTGAAAAAATATTTCACAGATGCACCTCTTAATCAGATCCGCCCAATGCATATTAAAAAACTTCTAGAAAATCTCAAAAGCACGCCGACAACCGCTAACCGGTGCAAACGACTATTTTCGACTTTGTGGAATCATGCACGCGGCTGGGGCTATACCGATCTAGAAAATCCCTGCACTGGCATCAAAGGATTCAGCCTAGAAAAGCGCACCGTGTACATCACCGACGCAGTTTTCAATGCCGTCCGTAGTTGCGCTAGCGAAACGCTGATAGATGCCTTAGACCTGGCCTACCTGACCGGTCAACGTCCAGCCGACACTCTCAAAATGAAGGCTAGCGATATTGCAAATGGGTTCCTGCTTGTAGACCAGGGCAAGACGCAAAAGAAATTGCGTATTTCCGTCACCGGGGAACTGGCAACCGTACTTGGCCGAATAGTCGTACGCAAGGCGCAGCATAAGATTGAAAACGATCAATTGTTAATGAATGGGGACGGTAAGGCATTCACCCTGCCCGCTTTGCGCAGTCACTTCGACCGGGCGAAAATCGCAGCAGCCAAGCAGTCGCCAGAGTTCGCCGCAGATATAAAAGCCTTCCGGTTTTACGACCTGCGCGCAAAGGCGGCGGACGACACATCGGATGACCGTGGTGACCAGGCTGCAAGCGATCTGCTGGGACACGACAATGTTAAAACAACTCAACGGCACTACCTCCGCAGAGGCAAGATTGTAGAGCCTACAAAGTAGGGAATATTCAGTTTTTGCGGAGCGCTCCGCAATTCCGATAATTTTAGACTTTCAGAAACAACTAAATTTAGTTTAAAATCAAGGTCTTGCGGGTGTAGTTCAATGGTAGAACGAAAGCTTCCCAAGCTTTAGACGAGGGTTCGATCCCCTCTACCCGCTCCAGATCAGCGTTGGCGCCCGTCTCCATTGGGCGCCATTTGTATTTTTGAGGCATT
>Ga0210409_10000982_pt1 | contig 40329 bp, 38 predicted proteins | sample IncBWH17MmetaG_FD_161649 | JGI IMG/M metagenome (GOLD analysis project Ga0210409, IMG submission 161649) | Forest soil microbial communities from Barre Woods Harvard Forest LTER site, Petersham, Massachusetts, United States - Inc-BW-H-17-M | ecosystem: Environmental > Terrestrial > Soil >... | reverse complement strand
CAACGCTCTCCGCGCCTGCGGCGCTGGAGCGATTTGGACACGTGCCGCTTCCGCCGTATATCGCGCGCTCGGACGAACCGCCGGATAGCGAGCGATATCAGACCGTGTACGCGAAGCAGGCGGGGTCGGTCGCTGCCCCAACCGCGGGATTGCATTTCACGCCCGGGATGCTCGAACGATTCGATACGGCGGAGGTCGTGCTGCACGTCGGCGCTGGGACATTCAAACCCGTCGAGACGGATGACCCCGCCCAGCATGTCATGCACGAGGAGCGATACGAGATCAGTGCCGAGGCGGCCGCGCTGATCGAGCAATGCAAGGTGCGACACTCTGCAGTGTGGGCGGTGGGCACGACGACGGCTCGGGCTTTGGAGAGCTCAGGCGGCCAAGCCGGTGCGGGTCAGACCACGCTGTTCATTCGGCCGCCATACAAGTGGCGCGTGGTCGACCGGCTGATCACGAACTTTCATCTGCCGCGATCGACGTTGCTCATGTTGGTCGCAGCGTTCGCGGGATACGAGTTGACCATGCACGCGTATGACGTCGCGATAAGCGAACGGTATCGGTTTTACTCGTACGGCGACGCCATGGCCATTATATGAGCTTCGCGTTTCGGATCGAGGCAACCGATGGCGCCGCGCGGGCCGGCGTGTTCGAGACTCCGCATGGTTCGGTCGAGACGCCCGTGTTCATGCCCGTTGGCACACTCGGCACCGTCAAGGCACTGGACCCTGCCGAGATCGAAGCGGGAATGATCCTCGCGAATGCCTATCATCTGCATCTCCGCCCAGGCGAGGATGTCGTGCAGCGGCTGGGCGGTCTGCATGCGTTCATGGGTTGGAATCGACCCATCTTGACGGATTCTGGCGGGTTTCAGGTATTCTCGCTCGAGACGCTTCGCACCGTCGATGAAAACGGTGTCGAGTTTCGCAGTCATATCGACGGATCGAAGCGGTACTTCACGCCCGAGTCAGTCATCGAGATCCAACGGGCACTCGGCGCGGATGTGATCATGCAATTTGACCACGTCGTCCCGGGCGGGGCCGATCTCGCATTGGCGCGCGAGGCAGCCGAGCGCAGCGTGCGTTGGCTCGAGCGGTGCCGCAATGCGTTCGGGGCATCTCTGACACAGACCCTTTTCCCGGTGTTGCAGGGCGGAGCGCATGTGGCGCTGAGAAAGGAGACCGCGCGAGCGGTGGACGATCTCGGTGACTGGGATGGGTACGGAATCGGTGGACTATCCGTCGGCGAGGACAAGACGACTATGTATGGCATCCTCGACGTCATGAATGAGGCGATTCGCCCTGATAAGCCTAGGTACCTCATGGGAGTCGGATACCCGGAGGACCTCCTGGCAGGGATCGCCCGTGGCGTCGACATGTTCGACTGCGTCGCACCGACGCGCATGGGTCGCAATGGGACGGCCTTCACGCACGCGGGGCGCGTGAACGTGCGGAACGCCGACCTCAAGGAGGACGCCGGCCCGCTCGATCCGGAGTGCGACTGCTCCACCTGCCGCCGATTCTCGCGTGGGTATCTCCGCCACCTGTTCGTGGCTGAGGAGATGCTCGGGCCGCGCCTATTGTCCCTGCACAATGTACATTTCCTGACATCACTCGTCCGGCGCGCAAGAGCAGCCATAGTCGCCGGAACGTTCCGATCCGAACAGGCCCTATGAACTCCACGAATCCCATCGCGCCGCAACTCATCATGTATGCGGCGATCTTCCTGATCTTCTATCTCGTTCTGCTGAGGCCGCAGCAGCAGCAACGGAAAAAGCACGAGCAATCGATCCGCGCTGTGAAAAAGGGCGACGAGATCGTCACCGCCGGCGGCATCATCGGTGAGATCGTGCACATCAAGACGGCGGCCGACGGCGGCGCCACGGACCAGGATCGGATCACGATCCGATCGGGCGAGACTCGTCTCGTGATCGAGCGCGGTAAAATCGCGAGAGTGATCACGCCCGTGGTCCAGGAGGCGAAAAGTGGCGCGTCCGGGGGCAGTGCATGAGCTTGCTGGACATTCACGTGCTCGGGTCGCCCATCCTGCGCAAGGAGACGGCGCCCGTGCAAAAAGTCGACGATTCGCTCCATCGACTGATCGACGACATGTTCGAGACGATGTATGCCGCCCGCGGCATTGGCCTCGCCGCACCACAGGTCGGGCGCACTGAGCAGTTGACTGTCATCGACGTCGATCGCGAACGGCCATTGGTACTGATCAACCCCGAGATCCTCGTCGCCGACGGCGGCGTGGCCAAGGCCGAGGAGGGGTGTCTCTCCATCCCTGAGATCTTTGGGGAGGTCGAGCGGCCGGCGCACGTGATCGTGCGGGCGCTCGATCGGAACGGTGCGCCGTTCGAGGTCGAAGCCACTGAGCTGCTCGCGCGGTGCCTGCAGCACGAGATCGACCATCTGCACGGCAAGCTGTTCATCGACTACCTCAGCATCCTGAAGAAAAAGGCGGCGCTGGCCGCTTGGGACGAGATCAAGGGCACGTATCCCGATCTCAAGCGCACCGTGCGTCCTGAGGAGAACGGCAAACCGGACGACGAGAACCTCTAGCGTCGTGCGGATCGTCTTCTGGGGCACCCCCGAGTTCGCGACACCAGCGCTACGCGCGCTTCTCGGAGAAGGCCACGACGTCGTGGGCGTGGTGACGCAGCCGGACCGGCCCCAGGGACGATCGCGGTCGAAGCTCGTGGCATCGCCCGTGAAGATCATTGCCCTCGAGGAAGGGCTTCCTGTGCTACAACCCGAGCAGCCGAAGACACCCGAATTCATCTCGGCGCTTCGTGCCTTTGAAGCTGACGCCTCGATTGTAGTCGCATACGGGCGGATACTGACTCAGGCAGTCATTGATATGCCCCGGGTGGGAACGTTCAACGTCCACGCGTCATTGCTGCCGCACTTGCGAGGGGCAGCGCCGATTCAGGCGGCGATTCTCGAAGGGCTGGCGGAGACTGGGGTGACGATCATGCGACTCGTGCCCGCCCTCGACGCCGGGCCGATGTTGTTGCGCCGCGCGACGCCAGTCGCCGAGGACGAGACGTACGGGGAGCTCGCGCTCCGGCTCTCCGAGTTGGGCGCGTTGGCGTTGATCGAGGCGCTGACGCTCGTTGACATGGGGATCGCGATCGAGCAAAGCCAGGACGATGCGGCGGCGACCTATGCGCCGAAGGTGGATCGCGAGCACACCAAGGTCGACTGGACGCAGCCGGCCGTGCAAGTCGCACGAGCCATCCGGGCGTATGATCCGAAACCCGGCGCGTACACCACGAATGGGGGCGTCGAGGTCAAGCTGTTCGGCGCGACCGTCACTCACGCGCACGAGCATCCGCCCGGTGAGGTGCTTAGTGTCGACGCCGGCGGCATCAACGTTGCCTGCGGCGAAGGGGCGGTGGCCGTTGCGTTCGTGCAGCCCGCTGGCAAACCGCGAATGGCGGCCGACGCCTGGGCTCGCGGTCGGGGGAGCGTCATCGGTACACGCTTCGGGTGAGCGGCCTCCCGGTCGTCCACGTTATCACGGACGACGCCGTATTGAGCTCGCCCTCTTTTCTGGCACAAGCGGGTGCCGTGTTGGCGGCACTCGGGCCACGCGGCGCACTCCACCTACGAGGGCACCATACTTCAGCGCGACTTCTCTACGACATCGCGGTCGCTTTGGCGCCGCGCGCGAAGCGCGCGGGCGCGCTTTTCGTTGTCAATGATCGAGTCGACATAGCGTTGGCGGTGGGGGCCGAGGGTGTGCAGGTCGGAGAGCGATCGTTTCGCGTGGAGGACGTGCACCGGGTCGCGCCGGGATTGCGCGTGGGGGAGAGTCTCCATTCGATCGAACCGACGAGCGCCGATTGGGTTATCGCCGGGCACGTCTTTGATACGCCGTCCCACGCGGACGAACACCCACGGGGGGTGGAATTTGTGCGGGCGGTCGCGGAACGCGCGGGAGTGCCTGTGATTGCCGTGGGCGGTGTCAAGGTTTCCGACGTTGAGGCCCTGCAGCGCGCGGGAGCGTATGGCGTCGCGATCATTCGGGGCATTTGGTACGCCGCGGACAGCGCGCAGGCCGCGCGAGACTATTTATATTTCTTTCCATGATCGCGCTGATGGTCAACGGAGCGCCGCGGACGGTCGCGGGGGGCACGACAGTCGCTGGGCTGCTGGGCGGACTCGGGCTCGACCCGCGCTTGGTCGTCGTCGAGCGCAACGGCACGATCCTGCGCCAACGGGACGAATTCGGGGCCCTGGCGCTCGAGTCCGGCGACGTCTTGGAGCTGGTGCATTTCGTCGGCGGAGGGTGACCTCGTGGCCACGTTGACCCTGCCGACGACCGATACCTCGTGATCGCGGGCCATGAGTTCCGGTCCCGGCTCATTGTCGGCACGGGCAAGTACGCGTCGAATGATGTCATGATCCGGGCCATCGAAGCCTCGGGCGCCGAGGTCGTGACCGTTGCGGTCCGGCGAGTCGATCTCGATCGGTCGAACGATGCCGGTATCCTGCACCATCTCGATCCCGCGCGTTACTTCCTGCTTGCCAATACCGCCGGCTGCACGAATGTGACTGAGGCGACGCGCTATGCGCGTCTCGCGCGGGCTGCCGGGTTCAATGAGTGGATTAAGCTCGAGGTCATCGCTGACCAAGAAACCCTGCTTCCTGATCCTGTGGGCACGGTGGAGGCAACACGGGTACTGGCGGCAGAAGGGTTTCAGGTCATGGCGTATACCAACGACGACTTGATCACGGCCTTACGCTTGGAAGACGCAGGCGCCGTGGCGGTAATGCCGTTGGCGGCGCCAATTGGGTCTGGCCTAGGGCTGCTCAACCCATACAGCGTTCGAACGATCAAACATCGACTCAGCGTCCCTATCATTGTCGACGCCGGCGTTGGGACCGCATCTGATGCCTGCGTCACGATGGAGCAGGGCGTGGACGGGGTCCTCATGAATACCGGCATAGCAGCCGCGAAGGACCCCGTGAGCATGGCCGAGGCGATGCGCCTGGGCGTGCAGGCCGGCCGATTGGCGTACTTGGCGGGACGGATGCCCAGGCGGGAAGTTGCCGTGCCGTCGTCGCCCACGTCAGGACATCTGACATGAGCGAGCAGCCTTCGGCGGTACGGGCACCAGTCGGTGGCGTCACGGAGTCGCGTGTCGCCGCGGCAGATATCTGCGCCGACCTTCGCGCCGGGGCGCTGCTCGACCCGGCGTTCGAGGACAAGGTCGGGCGTCTCGATGCGCGAGACCGCCGCTGGACCCAGGAGCTCGTCTACGGGATGCTGCGTCGCCGCTCGCAACTCGATGCGCTGCTCGGGACGCGCGTGCGCGGCGGCCTCGCGCGCCTCGACGCCGATATCGCGGACTTGCTGCGGCTCGGCGCGTACCAACTGCTGTTCATGGGCAGCGTCCCGGCGTACGCCGCGATTGCGCAGACCGTCGAGCTGGCCAAGCGCCGGCACGGGCTCGGTGCGAGCAAGCTCGTGAACGCCGTGCTGCGGCGGCTCGATCGCGAGCGCGACGAGAACGGAGGGCTCGAGAGCCAGACGCCGAGCGACCCTCTCGACGCTCTGGCGCTGGCGTATTCGCACCCGCGGTGGATCGTCGCACGATGGGTCGCGCGCTGGGGCGCCGAGGAGACTCGGCAGCTGCTGCGCGCGAACAACCGCGAAGCACCCGTCGTGATCCGCCCTTATGGCGTGGTACGGGAACAGCTCGAGGCGATGCTCGAATCGGCCGGTGTGCGGGTCGAGGAACCACCTTTGGTTCGCGACAGCATTCAGATCAGCTCTCTGGCATCGATCACTGAGCTCGGGGCGTTCCGGCAGGGGTTGTTCTTCATGCAGGACCCCGCATCGACCCTGGTCACGCAGTATGCGTGTGTGCCTGCTGGCGCCACGGTCGTGGACATGTGTGCCGCGCCTGGCGGCAAGACGTTGGAGTTGACGAGGGGCGCGGGGTTGGTGATCGCGGCGGACCGGTCGCCGGCGCGAGTCCAGCGGCTCATCGCCAATATCAAGCGAGTCGAAGCGCGCAACGTCCATGTCATCATCGCCGAGGGGCAGTCGCCGGCAGTGCGGCCGGTCGACGCGGTCTTGGTTGATGTTCCTTGTACGGGGACGGGGACGTTTCGACGGCATCCCGACGCACGGTGGCGGCTCCGGGTATCCGATTTGGCCGTGCTCGGCGGCGTGCAGCGCGCCATCTTGCGGGCGGCCGCCGAGATCGTGCGGCCGGGCGGGCTCCTCGTGTATTCGACGTGCTCGCTCGAGCCCGAGGAGAATGACGCGCAAATCGAGGCGTTCCTGGCGGAGCATCGCGACTGGAAGCTGGAGCCCCCACCCGATGGCGCGGTGCCGACGGCCGTGATGGACGCCGGACGGCTCCGCGTGTTGCCGCAGCGGCATGGGACCGATGGCGCCTTCGCGGCGCGGCTTCGAAGGACCGCCTAGTCGTGAGTCGGCGGTCCTTGGCCGACACTCGCCGGTTGTTGCCGTACGTGATCGCCGCCGCCGGCGGGTTTCTGCTGGCGTATACGATCGTGTTCTTCTTCATCTTCCCCTCCCGGCTCGTCCCCGAAGAGCTGAAAGTCCCAAATGTGCTCGGGCTGACGTACGACGATGCCGTGCACAAGCTGACCGCGGCCGGGCTCAAGGCTGAGCAAGGGGAATCCCGCTTCAACGTCGGGAGCCCTAAGACGACGGTGCTTCAGGAGACACCGGCGGCCGGCGCGCCCGCGGCGCGCGGCTCGAAGGTGGTTCTTGATATCAGCGCTGGTGAGCGTCGGACCGAGGTTCCGAATGTCGTCGGATTGGCGCAAGAGCAGGCGCAGCTGGCGCTCGAGAAGGTCGGGCTGACGATGGGTGACGTCACCATGCACGAGAGCCCGTTGCCGAGGGGCGAGGTGCTGGCATCGACTCCCGTCGCCGGAACGCAGGCCGTACTCCCCTCGATCGTGACGCTCGTAGTCAGCGCGGGGCCGTCGACGATCGTTGTCCCCGATCTCGTAGGCCAACCATTTGCCCAGGCGAAATCCGCCATCGAGCAACTCGGGCTCCGTACCGCGGTCATTACCGTCGATTCGGCCGCGGCCTATCCCGAGGGCACGATCGTCAGTCAGTCACCGGCAGGAGGCACCTCGGTCGAAGCCGGCACGGGCGTGTCATTGACTGTCGCCGGGCGACTGCCGTGACCGTCCGCATCCTGCCGTCGATCCTCAGCGCCGATTTCGCCCGGTTGGGCGAGGATGTCGCGCGCATGGAGGCCGGCGGCGCCGATTGGTTGCACGTCGACGTGATGGACGGGCAGTTCGTGCCCAATCTCACGTTCGGCGCGAAAGTCATCGAGGCCGTGCGATCGGTGACCAAGCTGCCGCTCGACGTCCACATGATGGTGTGGCAGCCCGAGCGCTACTTCGATGATTTCGCCGCCGCCGGTGCTTCGCGCATGCTGATCCACGCGGAAGCGACACCGCATCTGCATCGGCACGTGAACCGGATCAAAGAGCTCGGGTGCGCGGCAGGCGTCGCCATCAATCCCGCAACACCGGTCGAGGTGCTGGTGGACATTGTGCAGGATCTCGATACCGTACTGGTCATGACGGTCAATCCTGGGTTTGGCGGGCAGCAGTTTATTGCGCACACGGTCGAGAAGATCTGTCGGACCCGCGAGCTGCTGACTCGGACCAAGAGCCGGGCAGTATTGGAAGTCGACGGCGGCATCAACCGGGAGACCATCGTCACGTGTTATCGCGCCGGCGCCGACACGTTCGTCGCTGGGCACGCGGTGTTTGCCGCGGCGGATCCGCGAGCCGAGATCGGTGAGCTGCGGCGTCGCGCGGGCGAGGTCGTGACGTGACCGTTCGGCAGCAGCTGACCGCCGTGGGTGTCGTGATCGGCGCCCTGGCTATCGCCGCCGTTGCCCTCGTCAGGTGGAACAGCAACGAAATCTTTCTCGTCGGGCTCGGGTCCAAGGCCCCGAATTTCCACGGGTGGACGGTCGATGGGGCGAGACACGATGAGAGTCTCGGCAAGTACAAAGGATCCGTCGTCCTGCTCAATGTGTGGGCTACCTGGTGTCCGCCGTGCGTCGTGGAAATGCCCGCCATCCAGCGATTGTATCACGACCTCGGGCCGCAAGGCCTCAAAGTCGTCGCCGTGAGCATCGATACCGAAGCCACCGACTCGGCCGTTCGTGCCTTCGCCACCAAGCGTGGCCTCACTTTCGACATTCTGCGGGACTCGGCGCAGCGCATCACCCAGCAGTATCAGACGACCGGCGTGCCGGAGACGTTCGTCATCGGGCGCGATGGCATCATCCGGAAGAAAGTCATTGGCGCATCCGATTGGGACTCGCCGGGGGACCGGGCGCTGGTAACCCAACTGCTGCGCGAGCCGGCGTCATGAGGTTTCGCAAATGGATCGTCGCCGCGGTCACCGAGCGGCTCGGGTATAAGGCCGTCGCCCTGTTTCTCGCCGTCGCGTTGTGGTTATTCACGCACCTGAACGGCCGATGATCCTTGGCATCGAGACATCGTGCGACGAAACATCGGCGTCGGTGATCGATGGGGAGCGGCTGCAGTCGTTGGTCATCCTCTCGCAAGACGCCCACACGGTTTTTGGGGGCGTGGTTCCAGAGATCGCCGCGCGGGCGCATCTCACAAGCATAGTGCCCGTGGTCCAACGGGCACTCGACGACGCGCACGTAGCGCTCGGCGACGTAGACGCGATCGCGGTGACGCATGCACCGGGCCTCATCGGCGCTCTGCTCGTTGGCTTGTCATACGCGAAGGGGTTAGCGGCAGCCCTTAAAAAGCCGCTCGTGGCCGTGCACCATATGGAGGGCCACCTCTTCGCGGCCTCGCTCGAGCATCCCGACGCCGTGCCGCCCTTCACCGCATTACTCGTGTCCGGCGGCCATACCCTGCTGATTGACGTCGAGGCGTGGGGCCAGTACCGACTCTTGGGCGCGACACGCGATGATGCCGCCGGGGAAGCGTTCGATAAGGTCGCCAAGATGCTAGGACTGCCGTACCCTGGCGGACGACATATCGAGCAGCTAGCCGCCACAGGCGACCCGAGCCGAATACAATTCACACGGCCGATGTTGAAACCGGACCAGCACTATTACGACGTATCATTCAGCGGGCTCAAGACAGCCGTGCGGCTTGCTCTGGCGGACTATGCTCCCGCGGATCTGGCGCGCGGGTTCCAAGATGCCGTGATCGACACACTCGTGGAGAAGACCGCGCGCGCGGTGCGGGCGTATAGGAGAGAGCGTGTGGTCCTCGGCGGCGGAGTGGCGTGTAATCGGGCGCTAGTGGCCGCCATGCGGGAGCGACTAGACGCGACCGTGTTTGCACCGAGTCCTCGACTGGCGACGGACAACGCGGCTATGATTGCGCGAGCCGGCGCCTTCCGGTTGACGCGCGGAGAGACGGCGGGCCCCGAGATCAATGCGTATGCGACACTTCCCTTGCCCGGTCTAGAAAAAGAAGCATGATCATCCACCATCCTTTTCAATACAGCCTCGGCTGGTTTCAGCTGACAGGATTCGGCCTAGCCGTGCTGTTCGCGTTTTGGATCGCGCAGATCTCATCAGCGCACATTCTGGCCGAGCGCGGACGAGACCCAGAGGTCACGTCCGACGTGCTGTTCGGCGCCGTGGTCGGCGGACTTCTGGGAGCCAAGATCTACTACGCGATCCTGAGGGGTGATTGGCACGAATTGTTTCAGCGCGCCGGTTTCGTGTTCTGGGGCGGCCTGATCGGCGGCATCATCGCCAGTTGGATCGTGATCGTCTACAAGAAATGGAAGTTCACGACCATCAGCGATGCGGCCGCGCCGGGCATTGCGGCCGCGTACGCGATCGGCCGCACGGGGTGCTGGGCGGTCGGTGACGACTACGGGCGGCCGTGGAATGCGCACTTCGCGGTCCAGTTCCCGGAAGGGGCGCCGCCGTCGACGGCGATCAACATGGTGCAGGAATTCCACGTGAAGCTCCCGCCGAACGTCTCGCCGATGGACGTCCTGTCGGTGTACCCCACGCAGTTGTTCGAGATCACCATGGGGTTCATCATGTTCCTCGTGCTGTGGCGTTATAGAAATCACAAGCACGCGGAGGGATGGCTGTTCGGATTCTATTGCGTCCTGGCCGGCTTCGAGCGATTCATCGTCGAGTTTTTCCGGGCCAAGGACGACCGGTTCTTCGGCCCGTTCACGACCGCGCAAATCATCGCGCTACTGTTCGCCGCGGGTGGTGCGCTCTGGATGTACTTGCGCCGAAGGCCTGCTACCGCTTTGGCGCCGGCGCCGACGTAAGGTCCTCTTCCAGGGCCGCTACTTGGCGGCCCAACGCGTCCAGGGTCGATTGAATGGCGGCCAGGCGCTCGTCGACCCCCTGAGCCGCCACGGGCACCGTCGGCAATTGGACCGAGCGCTTGGGCCAGAACGTACGCGCGAGGGCGAAGGCGAGGAGGGCAAGCAGGACAAATTGCGCGAGCAGCGTTTCGACGCTGTTGAATATCCCCATCGCTTCGACGGTCGGGAATCCGTGCACAATCGTGATAGGTACCGCACCGCCCTCCTGGAGCTCGCGAATTCCCTTCCCGGCGAACACGAACGCCATGTAGTAGAGCAGGGCGCTCGTCACCGTGAAGAACGGACGAAGGGGGATCCGCACACCGAACCGGTAGAACAGCGTGAAGATCACCGCCAGCGCGGCGCCGCCGATCACGATGCCGAGCGAGAGCGGTAGCACCAGATGCGAGCCTTCGCTGAACAACGCCTGGTAGAACAGGGCGGTCTCCGCGCCCTCGCGATAGACCGCTAGGAACGCGACGAACGCCAACGCGGTGCCGCCGCCCTGGGCCAGGGCAGTCGTCACCTTCTCCTTGATGAACTGCTGCCACTTCGCGGCCTCGACCTTCGAGATTAGCCAATAGCTGACGGAGAACAGAACCCCGACCGCGACAAGGAGCGTCGCGCCCTCGATGATCTCGGTCGAGGCCGGCAGCGCGCGGAGCACGGTCGCGAGGATCACCGCGGTGACCGCGCTGGCTAGGATACCGGCAATGGCGCCCGTCCAAATAGCACGGAGACGTTCCCGGTGCCCGGTCTTGAGCAGGAAGGCGACCACCGCTCCAACTACCAAGATCGCCTCGAAGCCCTCGCGGAGGATGATAAGAAACGACTGGAAGAACGCGCTCCAGCCGCCCGTGGTCGGCTGGTTGAGGTCCATGACCGCTGGCATCCCGACCTCGATAGCATCGCGGGATCGTTCGGCCGCCCGCAGATCGCTGGCGCGAATCGCGCCCTTGAGATCGGCGAAATGCCGTTCCATCGTCGCGATCAGCCCAGGGTTCTTGGCGCGCGCGACCGTCTCGAGCGGTTCGAATGCGATGTAGGAGTCGAATGCGCGGTCTTCGGCGTCGCGCATCCGGCCACCGCGGGCGTCGGTCAGGCACTGATTGACGAGCGCCATCACGCGACTTCCCGGCTGCGTCGAATCCATCGAGGCTGTCGCCGCCGTGGCTGCGCCACGGACGGCCAACGAGCGCAAAAACGCCACAATGCGGACCGTTTGGACATCCGACAGATCCGTCGCGGGAGGCATCGCTGTGCCCGGGATGCCGAAGCGAATGATGGATGCCAGTGAGGAGTCGCTATGGTCGGCCTGCCAGGCGAACAAGCCGATGGCCGGCGGGAGGTGCGAGAGATCGTGTGAGTATTGCGCCGAACCCACGCCGGTCACCCCGTGGCACGAGGCGCAGCGCTGCAAATAGAGCCCTTCGCCCTCGGCGCGATCAGCAGGCGTATGTCGGAGAGACGTCAGATAGGCGATTGTGTTCCAGCGCTGATCGGCGGTCAGCGAGGGACCCCAGGCGGGCATCGCCGTATTGCGGACGCCGACGGATACCACACGATATGAGAGTGCCGGGCTCACCCCGTGCATGACAGCGGAGGTACCAATAGCTGGCGGTGCGTCGGGCCCGTGGCCTGTGCCAAGACCGTGATCGCCATGACACGATGTGCAGTTCTTGGCGAAGAGGGTGGCGCCGGCACCGAGGTCGATGCCGTGGGCTGGCAGGTCGAGCAAGCCGGCGCTGCCGAGCGCGGTCGACAGGCGAGTCCCAATGACGGCGAGCTCCTGCGGCGGGCGATTCGCTTGCGCGGCCGTGAGTAGCGTGTCGACGATCGCGCGGGCGGCGATCGATTGCGGGCCAGACAGTCGGGCCGCGACACCAGCGGCGTCCTGGAGGAATCCGACGGACTCCTCATGCTCTTGAGCCGAGATGAGATGGCCCTGGGCGTCGACACCCTTGCCATACTCACCAATCGCGACGCCGACAATATTGGCCAGCCGTTTCACGGGCTCTTCTTGAGCTTGAACCTCGAGGGGGCCGAGAGCCGTGCTAAGTGCGAGTGCCAAATACAGAAGCTTCATTCCGACAGAATTTATCGGCTATCCTCCAAGACGACAACGGCCGCCGCGGTCGTCTCGCTGTGGGTCAGCGTCACCCACGCGCGGGTGACCCCCAGCTCGGCCGCGCGCTTCTTGGCGTGGCCGTGGAACTCGAGGAGTGGTTGGCCGTCCTCGCGCATGACGACCTCGATATCCTTCCAGCTCACGGCGCGGGCGAGGTTGTTGCCGGAGAGCGCCTTGTAGGCCGCCTCCTTGGCGGCCAGGCGGGCCGCGTAGTGGCGCATAGGGTTGGCGTGCCGGCTTGCGTAGTCGACTTCACGAAACGTGAACAGGCGCATCAAGGCTCGCTCTTCGTTGACGGCGATCATGCGCCCGACGCGTTCGATCTCGACCAGATCCAAGCCGATCCCGACGATCATCGGCGCCAGCCGAACCGCTCGCGCTTGTGGGCGGCGCGGGGGCCGAGCGCCGAGCCGATGGCGGCCAGCCAGCATTGGTCGGCGGCGCGGAAGACCTCGCGATAGGTAGCGGCCCAGGCGCGCCAGCGGACGAACTTGACGTCATCGGGACTGGTGCGCGCGGCGTCGGCCGCGGCAGCGAGGGCATCGAGCGATGCCACCACGGGCTCGGCCAGATCCGCGAGCTCCGCTTCCATCGCTCGGCGTTCGGCCGGTTGTTTCGGGTAGCGCTCGGCGGCCAATTCCCGCACCGTCGCGCCTACGTTCGACGCGATTGCCTTTGCGTCTACCGCGGTTAATCGCCCTTCCGGATCAGACGCGCGCGCCGCTGCGCGTCGCGCTGCGAGAAAAGGTCCGAAGAAGCGATCATGGTCGACGCCCGGGCGAGCACGCGTTGACCCCAGAGCGCGCAATGGCACCGTCAATTCCGGGACTTCGCACGCGTGTGATACGATTTCGCGGCCGAGTCGCACGGCATCCGAGCCGCTGATCTCAATCACGTCCCCGGAGCGATGATACAGGGACAGGCGCGCCGGTTCGACATGAGCGCCATCGAGGTCCTCGATAGGAACGGCGAGGCGCGAAGCGCCCGCCGAGATCATCACAACGTCAGCGGTGAGCGATGCTGTACCGCTCCCCGAGATCTCATTGCCGCGCCAAAGCGCCCAGATAGTCGCGGCATCAGGCATTGGCCAACTCGCGGTCAGAGAGCGCGGCGTCCAGCCCCGTCCGCTCTTCGTATCTCGCCACGAAATCGAGCAACCGCTCGTCGGAAAACGCCGAGCGTGGAATGCCCGTTATGGCGATTGCATCCTCGATCGCGTCGGGCGAGCCTTCGACCTCGAGGAGCACGTCCATCCGTGGGTATTGCTCGAAGCGAACCATGGCCGCGCCGAGCTTGTACTGCCAGATCTCGCGATCGACTTCTCGCGTAACGACGAATCCGAGACGATCGAGGATCGCCGCGAGCGTCCCGGCATCGCCGACGTCCGTCGAGAGCTCGTCACGCACCTTGTACCCGCTGTCGCTCGACGATGCGCCCTTCCAGTCCAGGAAGGTCTCGACCGGGCCGCCATCAGTCGGGCGATACACGCGCAGGCGGATGACGACGTCGCGGCGGGCAAACCGGCCATCGGGCGTATCGTAGCGCCGATCCTCCATGCGGCCGGCGAACGTCAGCCTCGCGCCGGCGGCCACCAGGCGCTGGCGGGTGACGTCGGCGTCTTCGACAACCGCCTTGAGCTCGACTTCAAGCACAGTCGAGGATGGCCGCCATCACGGCCGAGGTGTCGGACAGATCTTCGAAGGCCGCAGCTGGGCGACACGCGACGAGTTGCTCCAGCGTGTAGCGACCCGTCGCGACAGCAATCGCGCGGCGCTTCGCGCCCGCGCCACACGCGACATCCGCGGGTGTGTCGCCAATAACCACCAGCTCGACGTCATACCCCAACTGAGCACGGGCGCGAGTAGCGGCGACCTCGGGGAGCTCGAGTCGATGTTCGTGGTCCGAACCGAACGCGCTGATCACGAATCGCGCGGGGTCGAGGCCGACGGCGCGGAGCTTTTGCGTCGCGCCCAGTTCGATGTTGCCCGTCAGCAGGCCGAGGATGACGTCAGAGTGTGATTCGACTGCATCCAGCAACTCGGGAACGCCTGGGTGTACCACTGGAACGTGGCGCGGGTCTTGGAGTTCCACGCCGAGGCGGTCGGCGTAACGCGTGAGGACATCGCCGAGGCGATCGTCGATCACGGCGTCCGGGTGGCCTTCGTGCCGCATCAGGTCGCGCACGATTTGCGGGTCCGTTTTGCCGTCGAACCAGTAGTCGGCTGGTCCCACGCCGCCGAAGACGTCGCGGAGCGCCTGGTGAATGGCCCGCCGGCCGGCGCCCGCGGCTGTCAACAATGTGCCATCAATGTCGAATAGAACGAGGCGGGGGGTGGCGGGCATGCAGTAAGTTATGAGTATGCACGTTTCGTTCGCACTGTTCGCCGACGCGGCGAACCTCTCGCAAGAGGGTAAGCTCAACATCCTCGGCGTCTTTGACGCCGTGCAGGTCACGACATTGCCGACCGTCCATCCGAGGGCGACGTTCGTTGTGCGGCTCAAGGGCGGACGGGCTGACGCTGGGACACACACTATGGCGTTGCGGTGGGTCAATCCGCAGGGCACCGAGCTCTGGTCGTCGAGCGGGGAGCTCAGCATCGCCGACGCGCCAGCCGGCGCCGGCGATATGGACCTCCCGCTCATCGCGACGCTGGATCTGCCGATCGACTTGCCTGGGCGATACACCATGGCCGTCGCGCTCGACGGGCAGCCTACCGCTGAAGCTGCGGTCCAGGTGAACGGCATCGTTTCTCCCGTCGTGCCGCAGCGGGGCGGGCTGGTCTCTTAATTGAAGTACGCAGGGCATCAATGCCGCGGAGCGGCGATCTAGTCCAGCGGAATCCGCCGGCCCGCGACGAACTGGGAGACGAGCGTGCGAACGTACGCGTCGTCCCCATCCCACCGGTCAACCGCATGCCCCCCGCGCCCGAGAGCGACGTGGGCCATGGCGGGCGGACTGCCGCCGAGCGCGATGCCCACGTGTGTGGGACGCCGATCGTCGCGGCTGGAGAAGAAGAGCAGGTCAGCAGCCATGATGTCAGTGATGCCGCCGGGCTTCCCAACGGGACTCCCGGCCTGCGCCTGCTGCCATGCATCGCGCGGGAGTGCGATGCCGTGGAGTGCGAAGATGGTCTGAACGAAGCCGGAGCAATCCGCACCCCAAGGCGTGACGCCGCCCCACGCGTAGGGTGATCCAGAGAACGCGGTACGCGCGGCGCGGGTAACCGACACGCGCGTCGGCGGAAACGCCGCGCGCAGCTCCCCGGGCGAGAGCGCGCCGCCGTCGACAATGTGCGCGTTAGGTGGCACGAGGGCGCCGAGAGGAAGCGGGAGCAGGGCGCCCGTCTCGCTGACGATCGTACAGCCGAGGGAGGTAAGCCAGGTGCCCTCGGCCCCTTCGCCGACGTACCCCCGGTGGGTCCACCCCTGATACCCATCGGCCCCGCAGACGCGAAGCCACTCGCCTTGCGTTGTCATCACGGTCAGCGAATGACCAGATGGCAACTGCGAGATCTGCTCGCTCGAGATCCGCGGCTCGGCGAGGAGCGGCGCTACACTCGAGCGAACGCGGAGTGTCATTTCGGGCGTTGCTGCTCGCAGTTCGTGCAGTACTGGTACCCGCGGAAGCTGCAGATCAGGCACAGAAACGTGCCGCACGAAACGCACGGGTAGCCCTCAGACGCGCGCTCCTCCTTGCCGCAGCGGCGGCAGATCATCGCGTCGCGTTCGTGCGTGGGAGGCGGTGGATTAGTCATGGAGACCGTAGGCTCGGATCTTCTTGATCAGCGTGGCGCGAGAGATCCCGAGCTCGCGCGCGGCATGTGTGCGATTGCCGGAATGCACCCGGAGCGTCCGTTCGATGTGCGACCGCTCGACCTCGTCGAGCGACTTGGGCACATGATGCTCGACGCCGACCCCGGTCGCATCGCGCACATCCGCGGGCAGATGCTCCGGTCCGATGGTATCGGCGCCACGCGACACGATCGTCGCGCGCTCCAAGACGTTGCGCAACTCCCGGATATTGCCCGGCCACGTATAGCGCAGCATGCGATCGAGCGCTGCGTCACCGATCTGCGGCGGCGCGTCCGGCAGCGAGGCGCGCAATTCGTCCAGCACATGGGCGATCAGCTCGATCAGGTCTTCACGGGATCTCGCACGCAGCGGCGGCAGATACACCGGCATCACGCTCAGGCGATAGTACAAATCTTCTCGGAACGTGCCAGCGGTCACCTCGTTGACGAGATCCTTGCTGGTGGCGGCAATGAGGCGGACATCGGTTTGGATTTCCTGCGTGCCGCCAACCCTGCGAAACGGCTTGCCTTCGAGCACGCCGAGCAGCTTGGGTTGGAGCGTAGGACCCAGGTCGCCGATTTCATCGAGAAATAGGGAGCCGCCATCCGCGACCTCGAACAGGCCCGGCTTCGGGCCGCCGTGATCGTGGCCGAACAATTCGTTGTCCAGCGTGTCGGCAGTCAGGGCCGCGCAATTGACCTCGATGAACGGCCGGGCCGCGCGGGCGCTACGCGAGTGGATCAACTCGGCCACCCGTCCCTTGCCGGCGCCGCTCTCGCCGATCAGCAAAACCGTCGTGCGATCGCTCGCCGCGAGCATCTCGATCTGATTGGCCAGCTCCTGCATTGGCGCCGAGGATCCGAGCAGCACGCGGGCCGACGAGGCGTTGCCGCGACGCGAGGCCAGAAACCGGTTCATCTGCCGGAGTCGCGACTTCTCGAACGCCCGCTCGGCGGCCGCGCCCAGGTGCGCCAGCTCCACCGGCTTGGTGAGAAAGTTCTCAGCGCCGTTCTGCATAGCTTGCACGGCCAGCGGGACGTCACCGTACGCCGTGATCATGATGACGGTGCCGTTGTCGTCGCGGATGCGATCGAGCACGTCGAACCCGGTCATGTCGGGCAGACGGACGTCCAATAAGACCAGGTCCGGCCGCAGCTGACGAAAGAGATTGATCCCCTCTTGCCCTGTGTGGGCCTTCGTCACCGCGTGGCCGCCATTGCGCTCGAAGTAGGTCCCGAGCGTCGCCGTAATCGCCGGCTCGTCGTCGACGATGAGGACGCTAGACATGAGCAGGCGCTAGGTACGAGCGGAGCGGCCGCTGGGAACCAGCAGCTGCGCCGCGAGCGGCTCGACGCTGACCTCGAACGGGGTCGGCCCCAATAGCTCGCCGTCCGCCTGCGCGGGGCGCGGCGGCAGCGTCTCGATACGGAATTGACGCCCGGCCCGATAGAACATGCACGGGTCGGACGTGAAGTCTTTGCGGAGGAGTTTCCAAGCGATCCGTACGGCATCCCAGGCGGTGTACGGTGAGAAGACGCACAAGTCCAGCTTTGCGTCATCTGGGCGTATCCCCGGACCGAGGGTCATGAGGTCGTTCAGGACGGCCCCGAAGTTCGCGATCATCACCGCGGTAGCGTCTTTTTCGACGACTTCGCCGTCGATCGTGATCCTAACCCGAAAGAGATCCCGCCGAAACGCCGCCCGGGTCCAGCTGAACACGTAGGCCAGCACGCCAAGATGGCGCTTCAGGTCTGACGAGGCCTCGGCGATCATGGACGCGTCGACGCCAACGCCGGCGGCGAACGCGAAGTGGCGGCCTCCCACGGAGAGCCGCCCCAGGTCGACCTGTGCCTCCTCACCCGTCAACAAAACAGCGACCGCCCGGCGAATGTTCAGGGGGATCCCCAGTGTCCGGGCGATCAAATTCCCCGTGCCACCGGGCAGGATACCGACGGGGCGTCCCGTGCCCGCGAGGGCACCGACGACCTCCATGGCCGTCCCATCCCCGCCGAGCGTGAACACCATGTCGTAGCGTGGGGCCAGGGATAGGGCGATCTCGGCGCCCTGTCCCTGGTGCTCCGTGAGGACCGCGTCGCAGCGAACGCCGGCGGCCTTGAAGGCGGCCAGAGCAATCCGGTGGTAGCGCCGCCCGAGGCGCGAGGCCGGGTTGACTACCAGCAGCGCCCGTCGGCGGACGGGTAGAGGGATTGCGACCACTTACTCAGAAGCTCCAGGAGCGGAAGAGATCGAGCCCGTATTGCCGGGGGGTGGGAATGAAGCCCGAGTAGCCACCCGAACCCGTGCAATAGGCATATGTCGTCCCAGGAGACGAAGCCGCGGACAAAGACAGTTGGCGCGTGAGGCGCTGATCGACGCGCACGCCGAGTTGATAGCCGGGGTTCGCTCCCTGGCCACCAATACCCGAGCAAAAGCCGTAGTCAGCACTAATAAACGTATCCGGGCCGACTTGCTTGCCGGCTCCAATGCGCGCCTGGGAGAAGGCCGACGATGCCGCCACTCGACCTTGCTGGTATCCGAACGTTTGCACCTGGAATGTGTCGAAGAGCCCACCCGTCAGCCGGCTGCCGACGGCCGACCCGATAGTCGGCAGCACGATCGACGTCGCCAGCGCACCACTGTTGGCCTGGTTCAGTTCGTATGACGGTACCCCGCTCACCAGGTAACTGATGAGATCGGACTGGGGCAAGCTGTCGGCACTGTACAGCGAGAGCTGGAGATGGTCCAGCGTCCCGCCCAGATGCACCTGAATGCGCAGCTCCGGTCTCACGTACTGCGCCGACTGACCCGACGGGTGCACGATGTTGACGGCCGTGATATCGAGCTGTGGGTTGAACTCTGGCTCGCCGGAGAACGTGATCGTGCCGGCCTGCTCGACGGTAAATGTGCGCTGCACAAGGCCAAGATTCAGAACATAGGAGCCGCGGGTTGCACTGACGGCGCCCGTCAGCGCCAGGCCCCGCGTCGTGTCACGCGGCAACCGCGCCGTCGTGACTTCGACGGTACCGTTCAGGTTGATGTTCGCTTCGGTCGATTTCAGCCACGTGTCCGTACCCAGATCGATCGACACGTTATTCAGATTCAGTCCCGCGACGAGCTTGGGCGGGCCGTTCGGCAACAATCGCCGATTCACGAACAGCGACGTGTCGACCAGGTTGTAGAGCTCCGGGTCATCCAGATTGACAATTTGTTTTTTGTTGAAATCGGGCAAGAAGATGCTGCCTTGATCGACGATGACCCTGCCGGTCAGTACCGAGGATTGCTCAGAGCCGCGCAGACGGAGGGTGTCCATTGCACCATAACTGGTTTTGGTGGACACGGTCAGGTTGGCCAAGCGGAGGCGATCAATCACGTGCAGGTGCTCGGCCCGCAGCCAGACATCGAACTTGGGGTTGTCGAGATCCTCGAACGTGACCCAGCCCCCCAGCGTCGCGACGCCGCGGCGATCATTCTCCTCGGTCGCGAGCGAGAACCGCGAGAGCGATAGGCTGTCGCCCGCGAGGTCGAGCGTCGCGTTCACGCTGTTCCAGCGGACGCCAAGGTTCGACAAGCCAAGTGCGCCATCGGCGATACGCACTTGGCCGTTGAGCGTCGGGTGGCTCCAGGTGCCGCCGAGATCGATGTTGGCGGTGAACCAGCCATTCGGGGCACTGACGCTGGGCAGGATGCCGAGGATTGTCGACAGCTTCGCGCTGTCGGATCGGAGCTCGCCGCGCAGTGAATCGTCGAGCGTGCGCAGCCCGATGTTCTCGAGGGCCAAGTCTACGGGCAAGAAGATGTGCACGTGCATCGCCGTATCGCCGTATTGCACGAAGTCGGTGTGCAGGTCGAGCTGGTGGTTGCGGTAGTGGCCGTCCGTCAGAATCTCGTCGAGGCCGACGTCGCCGAGCCGCGCGTCCTTGAGCCGCGCCCTGAAGCGCATGATCGGGCTTTGGCGGGTGTTGGCGATGTTCAGATCGAACCCGGCGGTTCCGCCCGCCTGATCGAGCGACTGGGCGAGCGCGCCCAAGTCGGCGAGCGGGATGCTGTCGCCACTCACGTGAATCGCGACCATCCCCGATCGTGGCACCTTGGCTTTGGCCGCGATCCAGCCGGCGACCGCGCCGCGCGCCACGGCCGAGTCGAGCGTGAGGCCGGTCCGATCGCTGCGAACGTGCGCGGGGCGATCGAGGTGCCAGTCGTTCCCCGGCGTCCTGAGGGCGAGCGAGTCGAGGACCATCTCCGTCGTGTCGCCGTGGACGATGATCGAACCGCCGGCGTCGGCGGTGGGGCCGCTCTCGCTCACCGCGTGCACGGTCGCGTGCGTCTCCTGACCATGCGCCACTCGGGCCTCGCCGGCGACTTGCTCCAGCGAGATGCCGGAGAGTCGCAACGTGTCGAGCGTGACCGTCACGGTCCCGGACGCGTTCCGCGGCAGGCCGGCGAGGTCGAACGTCGCCTGCGCGCCATGGACGCGGTCGCGGCCGTAGCGAAGATCGGTGGCGTCGACGCGGCCCGTCGCGGTCAGCGAGTCGAGCCAACCGGCGAGCACGCCGGTCACCTGCGCCGTCCCGTGGACGGTGTCATCCGGCACGAAGCGGCGCAGGGCGCCGAGCGAGTCGAACACGAGCGTGTAGGCCGTCGAGTCGTGGTGGCCCGATTCGAGGCCGAGCGCCCCCTGCGCATTCAACGCCGCGATCGCCGACTGGACGTGCAGGGAGTCGATTTTCATGGTGCCGCCGCCGAACGCGAGCACCGCGCGGCCCGTGTCGGCGTTCACACTGTCGATTACCGATCGGGCCATCGTCAGCTTGAGCGCGCCGCGCATGTGCGGGATCGAATCGCCTATGAGGTCACCTTCCGCGGTTGCCGTGAGATCGGTGTGCGGCACTCCCGGGCGTCCAAACAACACCGGCATGTCGACGTCCGTCAGTGTGGTCGTGGCATTCGCCTCGAACACCGGACCCAGGAGATTGAAATGCCCCGTCGTAGCTACCTCTCCGGCATCGCTCGTGAGATCGGCGGAGAGATCGAGGTCATCCAGCGTGCCCTTCATCTTGAGCGGGCCCGTGAAACTGCCGCGGAACCACGCCCCGGGATACGATCTCAGCAACGTGGCGAACGACAGCCGCTGGAATTGTATCGCGAGGTCATACGACACTAACGAGTCACCAAACGTCACGCGGCCACCTCCGGTGGCGCGTGTCGGCTCATCCGGGCCGTCGATCTGCGTCAGGTCGGCATCGCGGAGACGGATATCGTCCCATAGAGAGTCGAGTACCGCGTGACCTACGACGATCCCGTTGAGCTTTGGGAATTCCGGATACAGGAATTGGAGAGTCCGAAGGTCCAGACGACCCATGTTGAGTTGGAACGCGTGGAATCGCGTGACCTGCGGATTATGAATGTCCAGCAGCCCATGGCCAGTGAATTGGGACGTGGCGCCGGGCACGTGGGCATCGGCGAACGTCATCCGGATGCTGTCGGCGAAGAAATCGTTGAGCGGCCCGCCCTTGGCGTACACCGTCCCGGTGAACTGACCCTGGTAATCCACCGGGAAAGGCTGACCCGAGAGCTGTCGAATGAACGCGAAGTCGAGCGGAGTCGCGCGGATCGACATGTTGCGCACAGTCAAGTAGGGACCGCCCACGGTGAACGTCATCGCCCCACGGAAGCGGGACTTCGTGGTACTGACGTCCATCTTCGTCAGCACATAGTCGATGAAGTGCGGGTCCGAAGGGTGGCTCTTGATATCGACGGTGGCCGAGCCACCGCCCGTGTTGGGCAGTGTCGGGTACACCCACGCGATGTCGTTCAGCGATGCCGTATCGGCCACCACGTGCAAGTTGATCCGAACGGGCTGGCCGTTCCCGAACACGAGTTCGCCCGCGGCGCGGCCGGCGCTGCCCGGCAACTCGAAGTGTGGGAAGAGGAGCCACAGGGAGTCGCCGTTCACGCGGGCGGTCCCGCGAACGTTGCGGTACTTGAACCGGGGCTCTGACTCGTCCGTCGATACCGTGTCCACGGCGAAATAGAGCCCCGCCGTGTCCGGCTCGGCGATCCGCACGTAGTGGGCTTTCAGGTTACTGTGCCGCCAGCGGAACGAGTGCATGAGACCATCGGGGAATCCCCAGCGCCGCACCGTGCTATCCGGCTTGGACAGCTCGGCCTTGATCGCGCTGTCCCGGCGCGTGCCGCGCAGGGAGTCGTCGGGATCCCACGGCTCGGCGTACTCGAACGAGGCGTCGTGCACCGTCGTGGCCTGGGCCACGATATAGTCGCCGAACCCCCGGACGTGGGGCAGCTTTCGCTTCGGCGCACCTGAGCCCGGAAAGATCTCCTTGTAGTTCCAGCCAGTCTTCCGGTACTTCACGATCCGCACGATGGGATGCTCGATCTCGATGCGCTGCAGTAGAATGCGCTGGTCGACCAGATCGCGCGGGTCGAACTCGGCATAGAGACGACCGGTCGAGAGGAACAATCGCCCCTCGGGATCGCGGATCTCGACGGAGTCGAGCTCGATATTCGTGAACAGGTTGCCACCGAGACGCCCGACGTAGAGGCGCCCATGAATGGCCGACCGGAGGCGCGCGACGATGACGCGGCGGATCTGCTCGCGACCCCACGCCGTCTGCGTGATGGAAACCCCGACGGCAGCCACGACGAGGCCCAGCGCGAAGAGGATCAACGCGCTGATGGCCACAACGACGCGGCGGCGGACGGGAGCGACGGTCATCCGCTAAAACGCTTCCCCGATCGAGAAATTCAACGTGAGATGGTTGAAGAAACCATGTTGCAAGGCCGGTTGATAGCTCGCTGGACACGACGCATTGCTGGCAAACGTCTGCACGGGCACGCCGGTGGTATCAGTCTGGATCAAGCCCTGATTCTTAGGGCTGACACAGAGCACTGGCGCTTGTGCTTGATATTGGGACTTGGCGATGGACGCTGGCGGCACGGCGTAGTACGCTGGGCCAAAGGGGCGCTGCCCGGGATTGTACCCCACATCGAGGCGCACTGGTCCGATCGGGGTGAACGCTTGCACACCGACGCCTGGCGTCCAGGCCAGTTGGCGGAAGGACTGATCGAGCTGGGCCTGCCCCGTCGTCGGCGGCGTGACGCGGCCGGCGTCGACGAACAGCGTCCAGCCCACGTACTGTGGCAAGAGGGGACTCTTGAGGCGTAGCTCCACGTTCCCCACGATGCTCGTGTTCCCGCCCGTTGGAACGATGAATACAGGGCGGCCCGTAATGATGTGACTGTACCGGGGATTCGCGCAGTGTGTGGTCCCGGTTGCGGTACAGGTCGAGTCGATGAACTCCGTGAGGTAGACGGCGGGGCCGAGCTGGTTCTGCGGGAAGCCGCGCACGGTGGTTGGGCCACCCGCATAGAGGCGCTCGTCGAGCGGTACGAACGAGATGCCGTTCGACGTCCCGTTGGGCTGGGTGCTCGTCCCGAAGATTCGGCCGGCCAGGATCCGCGCCCCGATCACGGCGCCCGTGTGGCCGATCTCGCTGTACCAGCGCGCCTCGCCCGAGATTTTCGTGAATTGGAACTCGGAGAGCGAGCCCAGCTCGGGTCCGGAATGGGTGATGCTCGCGCTCACGAACGTCCCGTGGTGCGGCAGCACGGGGTCGTCGCGGCCATCGCGAGTCACGGTCAGACCGAGCTGGCTCAACACGCCTTCCCGTTGCACGCGCGCCTGGTCGTTCTCCTGGCAGAGATTGAACAAGGCGCAGAGCAGCGCCGGCGATGCCGAGGTGCGTCCATATTGCAGGGTATATTGGGGCGCGACCGTCACGAGCCAGCCAAGATTCCGCGTCAGCGAGGCGGTCGCGCCGATGGGGGTCGAACGCACGTAGGCGTCGAATTCCGATCGACGCTCGCTATAGATGGACAGCTGGGGATAAAGGCGGGCGCCGAACAGCTCGGCCTGGCGAAGCGTCGCCGAGATGTTGTAGTTCAGTGAGTCGGCATAAATGTCGTTCCGCGCCGGCGCGCAGAAGGAATCCTTGAGACCGGTGAACGGATCGCCGATTCCGATCTTGGACACGCGGGCCGAGAGCTCGAAGTCGCGAGCGCCGTCCAGGAAGTTGCGGTCGGTGTACTGGCCCTGCACCCGGAAACAGTCTAGCGTGCCCCAGCCAGCGCCGACCCGGGCGTTGTGCATGTAGTCTTCCTGCATCCGGAGCGTGATGTCGACCAGGGCGGTATCTGGGGCGCTTTTGTGCAGCGAGTCGGGCGTGACATCGTAGGTGACGCGGCGATAGGCGCCGGTCTCGAAGAGATTGCGCTGGGCACGCTGGAGGTCGGTCAGGCTGTAGGCCGCGCCGGACTCGAGGCCGCTCAGGTGCCGGGCGACGGCGTCGGGGACCGCGGCTCTCGCTCCTCGCGCGGACCGTGATTCGATGTTCACCGAGCGGATCCGGGCGTACGGACCAGGAACCGCGCTGAATCCGACCCACGCCGAGCGCTTCGCGGTGTTGACGTCGCTATTGGTGAGCACTTGGGCGAAGGGGTAACCGCTCGCTTGCAGTCGGCGGACCAGGAGATCGCGCGTCGCGTCGATCGCGTACTGGTCGAACACGTTGTTGCGGGCCACGCGATGGCCGGGGAGTCGGGGCCGGATCGGGAGATGCGAGGTGTCCGAGCGCGCGGCCCGAACCGTGTTGTATCCGTCGACCGTCAGCGAATCGATCACCACTGGCAGCCCTTCGTGTACCGTGAACGCCACGCCAACGACCCCGGGGCGAAGCGCGCGGACTAGTGTGTCGACCGTCGCCTGGCGGTAGCCGTGCTTACGGTAGAAGATCTCGAGGCGGACTCGGTCACGGGCGAACTCGTCGGCGTCGAGGCATCGCCGCGTCCCGATGAATCGGAACGCGCGTCGGGCCCAACTGCTTGGCGTCGTGACAATGGCGTTTCCGAGCTCGTCGGCGTCGAACGACACGTTGCCGCGGAAGCGGAGCCAACCGACCTCTGGATCCGTGGCACCGCATCGTTCGCTTTGTGCCCCGGCGGGAGCAGCCGCCAACAAGAGCGCGGCGACGGCGAGACATATCGGCCGCGCGCTCGGTGCCGCGATCACGAGCGATCCGACGCCTTAGACGGCGTTGACGAGGATCGTCCCTGCTCCCTGCTGCTTCGCGCGCCGTTTCGCGTCGGCCGCGAGCGCGCCCAGGTGACCGATCGAGACCCACTCGTCGGGTCGGACGGTCACGACGGCGGCCGACATCCGGGCGATCGGAAAGCGCTTGATCGTTCCATCGCGATCGACGCCGGGGAACGCGCCGCGCTCGAGCGCTTCATAACCGACCACGCGCTCGATCACTTCCCGGAATCGCCGCGTGCTGTCCCTGAGCACCACCTCGGCCCGCGAATCTTCCGTCACGATCAGGAAGTCATCGCCACCGACATGGCCGACAAAATCTTGCGGCTCGCCATGGGCGGCCACGGCATCGACTATGGCTGTCGCCGTGTCCTTAATCACCGCATCCGCCGCGGCAAATCCGAAGGTGTCCGCAAAGGGCTTGAAGTAATCGATGTCCAGGTAGCAGACCGCGAACGTGTCATCGCGGCCGATGCGCCGAAGAATTTCTTCTTCGATGGCTCTCCCACCTGGCAGACCACTGGTGGGGTTGCGATCGGCTTCGCGGCGGACCAAGCGGAGGAGCGAGCCGACCCGCGCGCGGAGCTCACGAGGATCAAAGGGCTTGGCGAGATAGTCATCGGCGCCGGCCTCGAAGCCCTCGACTTTACTTTCGATCTCGCCTTCCGCGGTCAACATCAAAACGGGAATGCGGGCTGTAAATGGGTTGGACTTGACGGCGCGGCACGCCTCGAGTCCCGACAGGCGCGGCATCATGACGTCCAGCAGCAACAAGTCCGGCTCGCGCTCCTGCAAGGCGTCGAGCGCGGCCCGGCCATCGGCCACCAAGGCGACTTCGTGTCCCGCTGACGCGAGGAGCGCGCGGACCATCAGGCGCATGTCCTCGTGGTCGTCAGCGTACAGGATGTAACTCAAAGCGATTGACGCATGGGTATCAGTGGCGTAAGTTCTCGCCGCGCCCCCCATTATGTCAACGGTGTCAATGGTTTACCGTCACTTCGCCCGTGTGTTGTTCACGTGCGTGCTGATCGTCGGTTGCCGGGGCGGAGACGCGAATCCAGCCCGTCACACGGTGATCGACTCGCGGGACCGATACGACCCGCGTTCGCTCGATCCAGCCCACGCGAATGACATCCCCAGCGGACGGTTGGTGTCCGATTTATTCGACGGCCTCACGCGCGTGGGACCGGACGGCGCGCTACAACCAGGCCTGGCCGAGCGTTGGGATCTCTCCTCGGACGCGCTCACGTACACTTTTCACCTTCGACAACACGTTCTCTTTCACGACGGCCGCGCGCTTCGCGCGCGAACCGTTGCCGCGAGCATCACGCGCGCGCTCGACCCCCAGACGAAGGGCATTCCCTTGTGGCCCCTCTACCCGATACAAGGAGCACGAGAATTTGCCGGGGGGCAGGCATCAGGCGTGAGCGGATTGAAAGCCATCGACGATAGCACCGTGAGCATCACGCTCGGCCAACCGTTGGCGGTATTCCCGAAGCTCATGGCCATGCCCGTCGCAGCGATCGTGCCGGACAGCGTAGGTCCCGACTTCAGCGAGCATCCCATCGGAACCGGACCGTGGCGATTCGTCGAGTGGAAGCACGACGACTACGTCCGTCTCGCGAAGAATGCGACCTACTTCGACGGCGCGCCAAAAGCCGACTCGCTCGAAGCACGGATTATTCCCGAGCCGAGTACGGCCGTCGCCGAATTCGAGAGCGGCAATGTCGACTTGCTATATGTGCCCGAGGGGGAGACGCAGCAGTGGCAGCAGACAGACGACAAGCAGGCGCTGCTCAAGTCCCCGCCGCCACTTCGCCTCATCTACGCAGCGTTCAACACAACGCGTGGACCGCTGACGTCTCGGCAAGTTCGGCAAGCCATCAACTATGCGGTCGACCGGAAGAAGATTCTCGATCAGTTGCTCGCCGGTCGCGGGCGACTGTCGGCCGGTGTGATTCCGCCCTCGCTGCCCGGAGCGGACAGCACCCGCGCCCCCTATCCGTTCGATCCGGCGCGGGCTCGCCAACTGCTCGCTGCCGCCGGGCACGCGCATGACATTGCGATCGAGCTCTGGTGCGGACAGGAGCCGCCCTTCCCACAAGTGGCGCAGTCGATCCAGTCGTACTTGGCAGCCGTCGGCATCAAAGCCACCATTGTGCAGCGGGACAACAATTCTTTGCGTGATGCGGCCCGCAACGGGAAAACCGACATCGTACTGAAGGACTGGTACGCTGATTACGTCGACGCCGAAAATTTTCTTTACCCCCTTCTCGCCTCGGCGAACGCCGGCCAAGGAGGGAATGTGTCCTTCTACGCAAACCCAACGTTCGACCGTTTGATAACCTCCGCGCGCGCGGAGCGAAGCGACGCGCTGCGCATGAAAGAATACCGGCAAGCCGATTCGATCGCGTTTGTCGACGCGCCTATGTTGTTCCTCGTGTTCTACAACGAGCTCTATGCCGTGCAACCGTGGCTCAAGGGCTTCCAGCCGCCCGTGATTTTCAATGCGCAGCGCTGGACCGACGTCGAAATCGCACATTAGGCTCGCCTTCCTCCTGCGGCGAGCGGCTCTGGCAGTGCCGACGCTGTGTGGAGTCCTCCTCGTGGCGTTTCTGCTACTCTACGTAGCGCCCGGAGACCCTGTGCAGGAGATGGTCGGCGAGCGCGCCGACTCGGCCACCGTCGCGCGACTGCGAGCCCAGCTCCACTTGAACGAGTCGCTGCCGCGACAGTTCGCGTACTATGCGGGTGGCGTGCTGCATGGTGACCTCGGCAAATCCTACGTCACCGGCCGACCGATCACCCGCGATATCGCGGAGCGGTTTCCCAACACCGTCGTACTCGCCGTCTCCGCGATGCTCCTGGCCATCGCGGTCGGCATCCCGCTTGGCATCCTCTCGGCCAGGTACCCCGATACGTGGATCGACCGGGTGGCGTCCGTCGGCGCGTACCTGGGCATCTCGTTCCCCGTGTATTGGGTCGGCCTCGTGCTGATACTCGTGTTCGCGGTCGCGCTGAAATGGCTGCCGCCTTCCGGGTTTGGGAACGGCAACCCCGTCTATCTCATCCTGCCGGCGCTCGCGCTCGGCACGCGGTCGATCGCGGTCTTGGCGCGGCAGACGCGGTCGGCCGTGCTCGAATCACTCGGCGCCGATTACGTGCGCACGGCGCGCGCCAAGGGGATACCAGAGCGCGCCGTCGTCTGGCGCCATGCGTTGCGGCCGGCGCTCATCCCGGTCATCACCGTGCTCGGCCTCGATGTCGGGTATTATCTCACGGGATCGATTCTCACCGAGACCGTGTTTAGTTGGCCGGGCCTCGGGCGATACGTGGTCAACGCGATCGCGCGGCGCGATCTTCCTGCTATACAGGGCTCGGTTCTCTTTCTCAGCGTGGTCTTTGTCGTCGTGAATCTCCTCACTGACATCATGTACGCGGTCGTGGATCCAAGGGTGCGATATGACTGACGATCCGCGGTGGGCCGCGGTCGACGAGTATGTGGACGGGCTGCTCGTGCCGTCGGACTCGACGTTCGACGCCGGCGGATTGCCCGCGATTCAGGTCTCTGCCGCCCAGGGGCAGTTCCTATTTCTTCTGGCGCGCGCGATGGATGCTCGGCGCATCCTGGAGATCGGTACGCTCGGCGGATACAGCACGATCTGTTTCGCGCGGAGTGGCGCGCAGGTGATCACGCTCGAGGTGAGCCCGGAGCACGCCGCGGTCGCGAAGGCGAACATCCTGCGCGCCGGCTACGCCGAGCGCGTGGAAGTTCGCGTGGGGCCGGCGTTGGAGACGCTGCCGAAGCTTCAGGGTCCGTTCGATCTCATCTTCATCGACGCGGACAAAGAGACCTATCCCCAGTACCTGACCGCGTCGCTCGCGTTGTCGCGATCCGGCACCGTCATCATCGCCGACAACGTCGTGCGCGATGGTGAGGTCGCCAACTCCGACAGCGACGATCCTCGCGTTCAAGCCGTGCGACGGTACATCGAGCAACTCGCCGCCGACCCGCGAGTGCAGTCGACAGTTATTCAAACCGTCGGCAACAAGGGCTACGACGGGTTTGCGATCTCCTTCGTGCGCTAGTCGTCCGTCTGGCCGAAGATAGCCATGTTGGAGCTATGCCCTGGCGCGACCTTCTTGTTGGGGTAGATCCAGTGCACGGCCTGATTGACGGCGATGGCGGCCTCGCTGAAGCCGGTCGCGATGAGCTTGAGCTTCCCGGGATACGTCGTGACGTCGCCAGCAGCGTAGACGCCGGCACGGCCCGTCTCCATCGTGCTGGTCACGACAATCTCATGATTCTCGAGCCGCATGCCCCACTCGGCCAGCGGGCCGATGTCACTATGGTACCCGAGCATCGCGAGAACGGCATCGGCCGGGATATCGCGCGTGGCCTTGGTCTTTGTATCGCGGATCGTGATGCCGGTCAGGTGACCGTTGCCCTCGCAAATGCCGTGCAGATCGTGAAACGTATGGAGTGACGCGCGACCGGCCTGAACCGCGGACTCCAGCGTCTTGACGGTTGCGGCATGCGCGCGAAAACGATCGGTCCGGTGAACGAGCGTCACCGAAGCGGCCTTGTCGAGGAGTTGTGTGGCCCAGTCGAACGCGGAGTCGCCGCCACCGAGGACAACGACGTGCTTGCCGTGGAGTGCCGAGGGGTCCGAGACGACGTCGTACACCCCTTTGCCGTACCACGGCTCGGCGAACGGTTGGGGCAACCGGCGGGGCGTAAACGCCCCGATTCCCGCGGCAATCAGGATAGCGCGCGACGGAAAGCGGTCCGTCTCCGTGACCAGCGTGAAGTGCCCGCCGTCTTCCTCCAGAGCGTGTACCCGTTGGTTGAGAAAGTACGGGCTCTGGGCCGGGTGAAATTGCGCGGCTTGCTCGGCGAGCGAACGGACGAGATCCTTCGCGAGCACTTTGGGAAAGCCGGCGACGTCGAAGATGTATTTCTCGGGATAGAGCGCGGCGAGTTGTCCGCCAAGCTCGGGCAGCGCATCGAGCACGCGCGCGGTGGCGCCTCGCATCCCGGCATAAAAGAGGGCGAACAACCCGGTCGGGCCCGCACCGATGATCGTGAGGTCGGTCAGTTCGTGAGTGGTCCCCATGGGCATCAAAATAAAATGGCCGACGACGATCGCTTCCTCCAGTACGCAGGTTCCTTCCGGTTGGTCCGAAAGCTCGCCTCTGGCGGCATGGCCACCGTGTATGAAGCGGAACAGCTTGGCCCCGCGGGATTCGCGAAGCGAATCGCGCTCAAGGTCATTCACCCGCAATACGCGAAGCAGCAGGAGTGGCTGCAGCTTTTCATTGATGAAGCGAAGCTGTCCGCCAACCTGATGCACGGGAACATCGTGCAGATCTACCAGCTCGGCGAGGTCGCGGGCGAGTACTTCATCGCGATGGAGTTCATTCAGGGTCCGACCGTGCGGATGGTCATCGACCGTCACTGGGAGCTCGGCACGCCGATTCCCCCGCACTTGGCCGCCTATATCGCGAGCCGCGTGTGTCGCGCGCTGGACTTCGCGCACAACTTCGTGACGCCCGACAAACGCCGGTTGGATATCGTGCATCGCGATGTCTCGCCCGGCAACGTCATGGCGTCATGGGACGGCCACATCAAATTGGCCGACTTCGGCATTGCCAAGGCCCGCACGTCGATCGATCCCGCGGCCGGGCGGCAAATGCTCATGGGCAAGAAGCATTACATGAGCCCCGAGCAGATGCTGGGACTGAATGTCGATGCGCGCAGCGACGTCTTTGCCATGGGCGTCGTGCTGTATGAATTGCTGGCGTTGGAGCCGCTCTTCCAAGAAGACATCACGCAATTGGCGATCGACGAAGTCGCCGTGCATCCCATCCCGAATATCCGGTCCAGAGTACCGAATATTCCGACGGAGCTCGAGCACATCATCACCATGGCGTTGGAGAAGGATCCGTCCGCGCGGCCGACGGCGGCGCAGATGGGCCGCGATCTCGACCGCTGGTGCTCGTCGCAGCGGGTCCCGGGGTCGCCGGATATCCTGCAGGAGCATTTCGCGAAGCTGTTCCCGACGACGTATCAGCCGTCGCGCGACGGCGAGCGGACCGTGTTCTCCAACCTGAAGAAGTCGGCGCGCCGCGCCACGGCGCCGGAGCGATCCGAGCGCTCCCTGCTGGAGAGGCTCCTGGGCCGCTAACATTCGGGTGTGCGCATCTACACCCGGACGGGCGACGAAGGAGACACTGGACTGTTCGGCGGCGGGCGCGTGTCGAAGGACGACTCGCGCGTCGAGGCGTATGGGGCCGTCGATGAGCTGAACGCGGTCATCGGCATGGCGCGCGCTATCGAGCTCATGCCGCGCGTCGACGAGATCTTGGCGCCCGTACAGCGGGATCTCTTTGGGCTCGGCGCGATATTGGCGACGCCGGATCGTGAGAAAATGCACGAGCAGCTGGCGAAAGCGCGGATCGATGACGAGCGCATCGCGCAACTCGAGCGTGCCATCGACGCGGGCGAAGAAGAGCTCGAACCGCTCAAAGCCTTTATTCTGCCGGGCGGGACACCCAAGGCCGCGGCCCTCCACGTCGCCCGCACCGTCTGCCGTCGTGCCGAACGCCGCGTCGTGCATCTGCAGCAGACGGTGGAGCTACCGCCGCTGGTCACCATCTACCTGAACCGCCTCTCGGATCTGCTCTTCGTCCTCGCACGCGTGGCCAATCGTCGCGCGGGAGCGGGCGAAGTCACATGGTAACGATCGAGCCCGGGTTGATCAAAGATCTCGGCGCGCGCGCTTCGCGCGTCGCGACCGCCCATCGCTACGCAATCATTAGCGACGAGCACGTCGCCGCGCTGTACGCCGAGCGAGCCCGCGCCTCGTTTGGCGCCACAAGCGTTCTTTTCACGGTCCCCGCAGGAGAGCGTGAAAAGACGCGTGAGAATTGGGCGCGGCTCACCGATGAGATGCTGGCGCAGGGATTCGGGAGAGACTCGGCCATCATTGCTATTGGTGGTGGCGTCGTGGGCGATCTGGCGGGATTCGTGGCGGCGACCTACATGCGCGGAATTCCCTTTGTGCAGGTGCCGACCACGCTCGTGGCCATGATCGATGCATCGATCGGCGGAAAGACCGGCGTCGATACGCCGGCCGGGAAGAATCTCGTTGGGGCATTCCACCAACCGGCGGCCGTACTGATCGACCCGGGCGTGCTGGAGACGCTGCCGCCGAGAGAGCTGCGCGCGGGGCTGGCCGAGGCGATCAAGCACGGCGTGATCGCCGACGCCGGGTATTTTGACCGGACCGTCACGGCACTACCGGCACTTCTCGCCCCCAGGGGGTCTACGAGCGACGCCATGCGATCGTTGATCGAGGGCAGTATAGCGATCAAGCAGACTATTGTGACGCAGGATCCCAGAGAACGCGGCCTCCGGAAGATCCTGAATTTCGGTCACACGCTCGGCCATGCGGTCGAGGCGTTGAGCGGCTACGCATTGTTACACGGCGAGGCCGTGGCGATCGGGATGGCGGTCGAGAGCCGCCTCGCCGAGCGACTCGGGCTAGCCGAGCCCGGCACCGCGGACCGTGTACGCATGGCGTTGTCATGCGCGACGTTGCCGTACCATGTGCCATCGTCGCTCGACGCTGAGCAACTAATCGCGCTGACACAGACCGACAAGAAAGCGCGCCGGAGTCGCGTCGAGTACGCGCTCCCGTCGGCGATCGGACGCATGGCGGGGGCGGAGACGGATTGGGGAATCGCGGTCGATGACGCCGATGCGCTGTCGGCGGCACGAAACATGGCTGTTGATTCTGTCCGTTGAAATAATTACAGTGGGCGCCCGGCTTTTTATCCCGAACCCCACTGGGTATGCAGCCACTGACCGAAAGCAGTACGAAAGGGTTCTTCCGTAACACCCCGTCCACCGCTTTCGATCAGTACCTTCTCGACATTCAGAAGCTCCCGTTGATCCGGGAAGTCGAAGAGGAGCGACGCCTGGCGAGAAGGGCTCAGCATGGTGACGAGCAGGCCGCCGAGCGGCTGGTGACCGCGAATCTCAGGTTCGTGATCTCGTACGTGAAGAAATATCAGGGCCACGGGCTCGATCTCTCCGAGCTCGTCGCGATCGGCAACGAAGGACTGCTCAAGGCCGTTCGCAAGTTCGATCCCGATCAAGGCGTCAAGTTCATCTCGTACGCCGTCTGGTGGGTGCGGCAAGCGGTGCTCAAAGCGCTGGCCGAGCAGACGCGATCGGTGCGCATTCCACTCAATCAGAACTCACAGCTCATCAAGCTCGCGCGAGCCGAGACCATTCTCGCGCAAGTGCTCCGGCGCGATCCGACCGATCATGAGATCGGCCGGCTCATCGAGGAGACGCCGGAGACCGTTCGCGCGGCCAAGCAGATGTCCTCGACCGAGGTCTCCCTCGATGCGCCCATCGATCGATCGGACCGCGAGGCCGCGACGCTCGGCGAGCGCTTCGCCGGTGTCGATGGGGCGGAGATCGAGGACTCGACGGACTGCACGCTCATGCGGGAGTTCATCGAGAAGGCCTTTCGGAAATACCTCACGCCGCGCGAGCGTAAAATCTTGAGTCTGTACTATGGGCTCGAGGAAGGCTCCGAGGCGATGACGCTCGAAAAGATCGGCGCGCTCCTCGGGGTCACGCGCGAGCGCATTCGGCAGATCCGCGAGCGGGCGTTCGAGAAACTGCGCGAGTCGCCGGACGGCTCGGCGCTCGCCGGGTTCTGGAACGCGGCATAAGCGGCGCCCAGCACGCCTGCGAGCGCAGCAGCGCTTCGCGCTGACTGCGACCCGCCCAACGGACAGCCGTCCGGCTACCGGGGTGGGTACCAGCGCCGCTGTTCTAGTACGTGCGCCGTGGCCGAAGGCCCGGCGTAACGACATCTTTCATTTCGGATGTCTCACGACCCCGTGGTGGTTAAGCCGGTCTTTCTGGACCCATACGGCCGCCGCGCCCGAGGCTGGAAGCGGCTGTGGGTAGCGCTCGGCGCGCTGGCGACGATCGTCGGGGTATTCCTGGCGATCAGCGTGCTGACGCCGCCGATCGCGCCGACGCTGAAAGTCGAGCACACCGAGCCGTTCGCCGTGACGCGCGATCAGCGCGAGCGCAATGCGTTCCGGCGCCGGGTCGCCCAGGTCCTTCGCCGGGCGCCACCGGCGCGTAAAGCCGAGCTGATCCCGCCCGGCGGCGGAAGCCTCAACGCGCGCCCACGGCGTCCGACGGATCAGATCGTCGCGGGATTTTACATCAACTGGCAGGACAACTCCCGCGCGTCGTTGAACAAGCACATCAATGACCTCGACTGGGTCGTCGGCGAATGGTCGTTCTTGTCGCACGCCGGCGACTCGGTCGCGCTTCGCATAGACCGGACGGTCTTCGACGTCGCGCGCCAGACGCGCGACCAATCGCCGCCGGCGTTTTTCATCATGATCAGCAACTACGACAGCGCGCTAGCGGGCCCCGGCAAGGGAGGGTTTAACGTCGCCGGAGTGCGCTATCTGCTGACTCATATCGCGGCCAGGCAGAAGGTGATCATGCAGGTCCGCGATGTGATCGTCAAAGACTCGCTCGCGGGCGTCACGATCGACCTCGAGGACGTGCCGGACAAGCTCCAGGACTCGCTCGTCGAGTTCACGCGCGAGATGCGGATGGCGCTCACACCCACGAGACGCCTCGTCACACAGACGATCCACGCGGAAATCGAACCGAGTCTCCTCCGACGACTCGCGGGCGTCAACGACTACCTGTTCGCGATGCTGTTCGACGAACACTACGAGGCCGGCGCGCCGGGCCCCATCGCGAGCCAATCGTTCTACGAGCAACACGCGCGGCGCATTCTGTCGCTCGTGCCACCCGAGAAGGTCCTCCTGATGATCGGGGCCTACGGGTACGACTGGAACGATGACCCCAGCCTGGGTCAGGCGCAGCAGCGGACGTTCCAGGAGACGATGGCCGAAGCGCGCCGGAACAACGCAGCCACGCACTTCGATTCGGCGTCGCTCAACCCGTACGTCGAGTGGACGGACATCGACTCGACGGATCATGTGATCTGGTACCTCGACGGCGTGACGGGCTACAACCAGCTGCGCGTGGGCCAGGAGCTCGGCGCCGCCGGCACCGCGATCTGGCGCCTCGGCGCCGAGGATCCGTCGCTGTGGGCCGTGCTCGGCCGCCGCGGGCTCGATGGAACCCCGGACAGCCTCCGCGTGATCCCACCCGGCTACGACGTCGAGTTCATCGAGGACGAGTTCAAGGAAGGCCCGGACAAGATCGACTCCGGCGGCGAGATCCTGCACATTCGCGAGCGGCCGACCGCCGGCGAACGCACCTACCGAGTCGACCCCACGACCGCGCTGATCACGCGCGACTCGATCACCGTCGTCCCGCACCCATACGTCGTCGATCGCTACGGATACCGCGAGCACGAGGTCGCGCTGACGTTCGACGATGGACCGGACGGTCGCTGGACGCCGCAGATCCTCGATACGCTCCTGTCGCGCCATGCGCCGGCGACATTCTTCGTGATCGGCGACAACATTCTGCCGCACATCCCGCTGCTCCAGCGGGAGTACCGCGAAGGGCACGAGATCGGGAATCACACGATGACGCACCCGAATCTCGCGCTCGTCGGCCGGTGGCGCACGGCCCGGGAGATCGATGTCAACGAGCACGTGATCCAGTCCGTGATCGATCACCGGACCGCGTTCTTCCGGCCACCGTACTTCGGCGACGCGACGCCGACCACGACCGACGAGCTCGACGCGGTGGCCGTCGCGACCGACAAGAAGTATCTGACGATCGGCTTGCGCGACGACGCCGAGGACTGGCAGCCGCTCCCGGTGCAGCAGATCGTGCGCAACGCGCTCGCCGGTCGCGACAGTGGGAACATCGTCCTGTTGCACGACGGCGGCGGCGACCGGTCGCGGACGGTCGAGGCGCTCGGCCCCATCATCGACTCGCTCCGCGCGCGTGGTGACACGCTGGTCCTCGTATCGACGCTCGTCGGCATTCCCCGCGATCAGGCGATGCCGCCGCTCCCGCCGGTCGACGAGGTCACACGCGTGATCGATCTCCTGGGCCTCGGCGTGTACGGCGTCCTCGAGATCGTGTTCTACTGGGTCTTCATGGTCGCCGTCATCCTCGGCGTCGCTCGGTTGCTCGTGATCGGGCCGCTGGCGATCATCCAGCGCATTCGAGGGCACCAACGGCGCGGCGCGCCGACGCCGTTCGCGCCCGGCGTGAGCGTTATCGTGCCCGCGTATAACGAAGGCAAGGTCATCTTGAGCACCATCGAGAGCTTGCTCGCGCAAGAGTACGACGGCGAGCTCGAGATCGTGGTCGTGGACGATGGCTCATCGGATCGGACGTACCAGATCGCGCTCCAAGCCTACGGCGCGCATGCCCGCGTCCGCATCTATCGCAAAGAGAATGGCGGGAAAGCCTCAGCGCTCAACTTTGGTCTCACCAAAGCCCATCACGATATCGTCATAGGGCTCGACGCCGACACGATTTTTGCCACCGATACGGTGGCGGAGTTGGTTCAACCGCTCGCCGATCCCAACGTCGGGGCGGTCGCGGGCAATGCCAAAGTCGGCAATCGCGTCAACCTGGTCACACGGTGGCAGGCGCTGGAGTATGTCACCAGCCAAAATCTGGACCGGCGCGCGTTCTCGCTACTGAACGGGATTACTGTTGTGCCGGGCGCGGTCGGCGCATGGCGGCGGTCGCTCATTCAGGAGGTTGGAGGGTTCCAGAACGACACGCTCGCCGAAGATCAGGATCTGACGCTGCGCATCAGAAGAACGGGGAGTTCGATCGCGTATGCCGATGGAGCCATCGGATATACCGAGGCGCCGGATTCGTTGAGGACGCTCGCGCGGCAACGGTTCCGTTGGTCCTTCGGAACCCTGCAATGCGCGTGGAAGCATCGAGACACGCTCTTCCGCAAGCAGTACGGATCGCTCGGCTGGATCGCCTTGCCGAACGTGTGGCTGTTCCAGCTGCTGCTCCCCGCGTTGTCGCCGCTGGCCGACCTCATGTTCCTGTGGAGTCTCGTTTCGATTGCGCAAACGCGGTACGCGCACGGCGCGACGTACGCGCTCACGAGCCTCGAGAAGGTGCTGACGTACTATGCGGTGTTCCTCCTCGTCGACTGGCTCGGCGCGGTCGTGGCGTTTCTCATGGAGCCCGACGAGGACCGCGCGCTCACCTGGCTCATATTCATTCAGCGGTTCGTGTACCGCCAACTCATGTACTGGGTCGTTGTGCGGTCGTTCATGGCGGCGCTCCACGGTCGCGTCGTCGGCTGGGGCAAATTGGAGCGGAAGGCGACGGTCTCCGTACCGCAATCGAGCGGCGTTACATTGCGAACGTGACGAGTCGCCGGCTCCCGTTGTTCCCGCTGCCGCTGGTGCTGTTTCCGGGTGCTCCGCTTCCCCTGCACATATTCGAGCCCCGGTATCGGATCATGCTCGCCGATTGCCTCGAGGGTGACCGCGAGTTCGGCATCGCGTTTCGGCCCGACGGCGTCGCCGAACGCGACCTGCCGACCGGACATGTCGGTTGCGTGGCGCGGGTCGAAAGCACCGAGTTGTTGCCCGACGGGCGGTCGAATGTGATCGTGCGGGGAACCGACCGGTTCGCGCTCGACCGGTATCTCGAGTCCACCCGGCCGTACCACGTGGCCGAGACGTCGAGCTATGACGACGCGGATGAGCCGCCGCTGACTCTGGCGCCGGGGGCGGCGCGGGTGCGCGAGTTGTTCACGCGTGTCGGAACGGCCGCCCGAACGCTACAGGACGATCCCGATGCGCTCCCACTCCTCCCCGATGATCCGACCTTGCTTGCGTTCGCGGTGGCGGCGCTCATCGACATGGACGCGCCGGCGCGCCAGCGGCTACTGACATCCCGCTCGCCGAGCGGCCGCTTGCGAGACATCGAGCTGCTGCTCTCGCCGGCGGTGGATTCCCTGGAACGTCGAGCCACGGTGCACGTTCGCGCGAAATCCAATGGGCATGGGCCTCATCCTAGCGCCTGAGACATTGATTCGCATAGTCGGCGCGCACGCGGTCCGGGTCCGGCCGAGCGAGTTGCTCGTATACGCGTCGGACGGGTTGCCCGGATACCGGAAGCAGCCGTCGTTGGCGGTGTTCCCTGAAACGCGGGATCAGGTTATTGCGGTCGTGCGCGAGTTGGCCGCGGCCGGCGTGCCGTTCGTGCCCCGCGGAGCGGGCACGGGTTTGTCAGGCGGGGCCCTAGCCGATGGCGTCGTGCTGCTCGGATTGAATCGCCTCACGCGCATCGTCTCGATCGATCCGGCCAACCGTCTCGTGGTCGTGGAGCCCGGCGTCGTCAATGCCTCCCTGAGCCGGGCCGTCGCGCCGTACGGGTTGCACTACGCGCCCGATCCGTCGAGTCAGGCCGCGTGCACGGTGGGCGGGAATGTGGCCGAGAATGCCGGCGGGCCGCATTGCCTCAAGTACGGTGTCACGCTCAACCACGTCGTCGCGTTGACCGTCGTGTTGCCCGACGGCGAGGTGGTCACACTCGGCAATCCCGCGGGCGAGCGCGAGGGGTATGACCTGGTTGGGCTGTTCGTTGGATCCGAAGGGTGCTTCGGGGTGGCACTCGACATCACGGTTCGGTTGACGCCGAACCCGCAGGCCGTGCGCACGCTGCTCGCCGATTTCCTTTCGCTCGACGACGCGGCGCAGGCGACATCGGCTGTCATTGCGTCGGGAATTGTGCCGGCGGCCCTTGAGATGATGGATGGACCGACCATTCGCGCCGTGGAAGCATCCATCTATGCCGCGGGATATCCGACCGACGCGGACGCGATTCTGCTCGCCGAGCTCGATGGGTTGGCCGAGGGGTTGGATGACGATGCGGATACGATCCGCGGAATCTGTCTCGCGCACGGCGCCCGGACGGTTCATGTCGCCTCCGATCCCGCCGAGCGAGCCAGACTCTGGCAAGGGCGAAAGAAAGCGTTCGGCGCTATGGGGCGACTCGGCTCGCACCTCGTCGTGCAGGATGCCGTCGTCCCTCGTACCGCTCTGGCGGACGTGCTGGCGAAAACCCGGGCCATCGCCGCGCGCCATGACGTGACCGTGTGCAACGTCTTTCACGCTGGGGACGGCAACCTGCATCCCAACATCCCGTATCGGGGCACGGATCCGGCCGAGGTCCAGCGAGTGCAAGCCGCGATGCGCGAGATCATGCAGGTGTGCATCGACGCTGGGGGGTCGATCACGGGAGAGCACGGCGTGGGTTTGGACAAGATCGAGTACATGGACAAGATCTTCTCGGCGGAATCGCTCGCGGCCCAATGCGCGGTGAGAACCGTGTTCGATCCCGAGCGAAGAGCCAACCCAGGCAAGGTCGTCCCCGTGCGCTACTGCCGTGAGCACTGACAGCACCGTCGCCCCGACTAGCATCGATGAGCTCCGAGACATCGTGCTCGAGGGCGTGCCGATGCGGATCGTCGGCGCCGGCACGTGGCTGGACGCGGGCCGCCCGGTGCAAGCCGAGCGTGTCGTCGAGCTGGGCACCCTATCGGGACTCGTCGAATACACGGCCGGCGACCTCACGCTCACCGCGCGCGCGGGTACGACACTGACCGACATCGCCCAAGCGACCGCGGCGGAGCGTCAGTGGTTGGCGCTCGATCCGTATGGCACCGATGGCGGCACGATCGGCGCGACGATCGCGACCGCGTCGGCTGGCCCGCTCGCCCACGCATTCGGACGACCGCGCGATCTCGTCCTCGGCGTCGAGGCCGTGACCGGAACGGGCGCCGTGATCCAGGCCGGCGGGCGCGTCGTCAAGAACGTCGCCGGCTTCGATCTGACGCGCGCACTCACCGGGTCGTGGGGGACCCTCGGCGTCATCACGAAAGTCACCGTGCGGCTGTACGCGCTGCCCGCGGTCGACGAG
>Ga0210409_10000981_pt1 | contig 40329 bp, 30 predicted proteins | sample IncBWH17MmetaG_FD_161649 | JGI IMG/M metagenome (GOLD analysis project Ga0210409, IMG submission 161649) | Forest soil microbial communities from Barre Woods Harvard Forest LTER site, Petersham, Massachusetts, United States - Inc-BW-H-17-M | ecosystem: Environmental > Terrestrial > Soil >... | reverse complement strand
GAAAGACTCCCTTTGCCAGATTGATCGGCTCTTTGCCTCGCACATCCAGGGGATGCACCGGCACCAGCCCAATCAAACCCGTTTTCGAGCGGATGAAAACTCCTGTAACCGGTCGGAATACCGGAATTCCGTTAAACCCAAGACCGAATCCAAACCCCGGCGACCACAACCATCCAAAAAATGGGTCGAATACCCAGCCCCCATAGTGATAGGGCAGCCAGCCCCACGGCTGTCCGCCGATGAACGTCGAGCCGAACACCGGATCCGTATACCATCCGCCGCCAGCGAAGGGTGACCACCCCAGCCCTACTCCGTACGGCCGCCAGCAATTTCCGTATCCGCTGATCGGGTACCACGAGCCGTACGTGTAAAGATCCGCTATGCCGGAGCTGTAGTAAGGCGAGCTCATGTATTGCTGCGCCGCGGTCGTCGCGGTCGCAACGGCGTCCTCGCGACCGGAAACCCACCGATCGAAATCATCATTTTCCGGAAGCCGCGCAATCTCAGTAGAATTGTTGTCGCCGGCCCGCATCGAGAGTGACTGTCCCTTGACCAGCGCCGTGCTCTTGTTCTTTCGCAAAACGCTGACGCGCCCTTTTGTCACATCCACGACGCTGCCATCGTCGAAATTGTCCAGCCGGAAACCCGCGCGCCCGTCGGCTTCCACCGTAAAATCGCCGCCCGTGACGCTGAAATAATCCCCGCTCCCGGGATTTACATAGAACGACGCTGTCCCCTGCCGCAGCACCAGGCGCGTGGTTCTCGCGCCGTCCTCCAGCGAAAGATCGTAAAACTCCAGTACCGTATTTTCCGAGAGAAACGCCATCGCGCCATTTTCAAATTCCACTTCCGCGCGTCCGTGGTCGGTGGCCAGCACGTAGCCCTGCCGGATCGGCAGATTCAGTGTCGCGCCTTCCCAATTCGCCTTGTCGCTGGTCAACGGATCGCCATGCACGTCACGCGCGAAGCGCACGTCGCCCTGTACCAGACTCAACCGAATGATGCGCGCGTGGCTGCTATCGGCTCTCAGCCAGCCGGCAAACACCAGGGCAAAAAGCGTAAGAAAAACGAAGCGAAGAATAATGCGGGTATTCATGATGAGTCCCTTCGGGCACGGCCCACACCAGTAAGACGGCCGCCTCACCCAGGAGGTTGCAACACCCATGCGACCGGTTCAATACTCCTCTGTCCCCTTACTAACGTCAAGCTCCCCGACGCACGCTGACGCGCAAGGTGAGCAAAATCGCGCTGCATAATTTTGCAGCAGCTTCCTCACCGTTCTTGACACCATGGAGGCGAATCGCTACGTTCAATGGGGGGAAGTGTTCGCCAAAATCTCGCGTGGGTGGTCCTGATTGCTCGTCCTGCACAGGGCGTTGGCGAACGAACAGGAAACGCTCACGATTCGTGGGAGTTCCTTTCTTTTTTTCATTCATTCGGGGGATGGGGGATAACGATGCGAGGAGTGTTTAAGATTTTTGGAGCCATGTTGCTCTTGGCCGCGCCGCTCTTCGGACCGCCTGCCTACGGGCAAGGCGGCGCCACAGGGGCCATCGCAGGGGCAGTGGTTGACACCACCGGAGCATCCGTCAGCGCCGCGGAAGTACAAATCATCAACGCCAGCACGGAATCCATTGTCCGCAAACTCTCCACCAATACGGACGGCGACTTTGTCGCTACCCTCCTGCCACCCGGAACCTACTCCGTGGTGGTCAACAAATCGGGCTTCGGGGAAGCCAAAGCCGATGTCATCGAAGTGCGCGTCACGGAAACGACCCGTGTGACGATCACCCTCAAGCCCGGCGCGGTCTCCGAAAGAGTGGAAATCTCCGCCCAGGTCACCACCGTCGAAACCTCAAACGCCGCCACGGGCGAATCTATCGGCACCATCACGATCCGCGAGCTGCCCCTCGCCACCCAGAATTATCAGCAACTTCTCTCTCTTTCCGCCGGCACGCAAAGCGAACTCAACGCCTCCGCCCAGCTCGGCCGGGGCAACGTGCGCATCATCGTGAACGGCCAGCGCGAGGACAATAACAACTACTTGATCGAAGGCATCAGCGCCACCGATTACAACGTCGCGCAAGCCACCTACGTCCCGCTTCCCAATCCCGACGTCATCCAGGAATTCAAGGTGCAAACCTCGCTCTACGACGCCAGCCAGGGCCGTAACGGCGGCGGCAACGTCAACGCCATATTAAAATCCGGCACCCGCGAGTTTCACGGCGACGCCTACGAGTTTTTCCGCAACAACGTCCTCAACGCCAACGAATTCTTCTTGAACCGTGAAGGCTTGCCTCGGCCTTCCGTCAAGCAAAATATTTTCGGCGGCAGCCTCGGCGGCCCCGTAGTGAAAGACAAACTCGGCTTCTTCTTCGTCAACTACCAGGGCACTCGCCAGCGCAGCGGCCTCTCCCCGGGCACCTTCATTAGCACCACCATTCCCGCGCTTCCTGCCGATCGCTCCGCCGCTTCGCTTTCGCAAGCCTTTTTCGGCAACGCCACCACGCCCATCGACCCCGCCGTCGTCAGTCTTCTCAATTTCAAGAGCAATCAATTCGGCGGCACCTCCAACGGTTATCTGATTCCCAGCGGCAATCCCTCCACCGGTGCATTCGCCATCAGCCGTCCCGGAAAATACAGCGACGATCAATTCACCTCCAACTGGGACCGCGAATTTCGCGGCGGCCAGGACAAGCTTTCAGCGCGCTTCTTCTTCTCCGATTCCGAAAGCTTCCTGCCCTTTGGCGGCGGCGACCTCCAGGAATCGCTAGGCAGCACCCTCGCCACCAGCATCGCTTCAACGGCGCTCAACTTTCCTTTCGACACTCCGGTGCACGCGCGCTTCTTCAACGTGACCGAAACTCATCTCTTTTCCCCCACCCTGGTAAACGAGTTCCGCTACGGTTTCGTGCACATCGGCGACGATCTCACCAATGTCCCTCCGGTCACCGCCAGCGACCTGGGCATCGACCGTCCCACCAACCAGGTCACCTCCTCTATCTATAAATTCGTTTTCGCCAGCTCCGGTTTCGAAATCGGCCCCGCGCCTTTCGCCGACCAGATTCAGACCCAGAACAATCACAATTTCGTGGACACCCTGAGCTGGGTCAAAGGCAAGCACGTCTTCCGCTTTGGCGGCGATTTTACCAACGTCAATCTCGACAAAATCTTTCCCCAGGTCTTCAACGGCGAGCTCTTCTTCACCAACACCCCCAACGGCAACACCGATTTCCAGAACTTCTTGCAGGGTGCACCGCAGTTCAGCTTTGGCGGTGGCGGCGTCGACAATCACCAGTACCGCAGCAACAATTTTGGCGTCTTCGCCCAGGATGACTGGAAAGTTCGCCCCAATTTAACCCTCAACCTCGGCTTGCGTACCGAATTCTTTGGCGCCTTCCACGACAATCTGTGCCACATCGGAAACCTCGATCCCGCCCTCGCCAATCAGGGTGGGTTCCCGTTCATCTATCCCTCCTGCGTCAACAAACTCGGTTTGGCTGGCCTCACCGGCAACGCCAAGGACACCACGTACAACAATAACTACTCCACTGGTCTCGGCCCACGCATCGGACTCGCGTACGACTTCGCCGGCCATCACACCACCACCCTCCGCGCCGGTTACGGCATCTATTACGTTCGCGAAGACGTCGGCACGGTCGACCAGCTCTCCTTCCAGACTCCGTTTTTGCCCGTAGCCTTCGGCGGAGGTCTGCCCGGCTGCCTTTCCACTTTCTTCTCGCTCGCCGCGCCTGCCAATTGCATTCCCGCCGGTTCGACTTCCAATCCCAACGGATTGCCGCAAGCCGGCACCCTCGATCCAACCTTTGTTCCTTGCCTCTCCGTTTTCCAGGGCTTCCCCGGCGGCGACACCACCCAGGCCGCCAACTATGGAAACGCCACCGGCGCGGCTTGCCCTGGCCCTCTTCCATCCGTCAATATTTTCGGCCTGCAAGTCCCGAAGCATTACGTCGTGCCTAACACCCAGCAGTGGAACCTCACCCTGCAGCGCGCTCTGGGCAAGCAATGGGTCCTGGAAGTCGGCTATGTCGGCACCAAGGGCACGCACCTCCGCGAAACGCGCGACAGCCTGCAATCCCAAAACGCCACGCCCGCCAATCCGGTGGACATCAGCAGCCCCTTTTGCAATCCCAATCCCTGCGTGATCACCGCCAACACCTTTAACAACGCTGTCGCTCGCTCCCGCGCCCAGGGCATCAACGGCTACGCCGGCTTCCAGCTTTTCGCCGACGACGCCTACTCCCATTACCACTCGCTGCAGACCACTCTTTCCCGCCGCTGGGGCGCCGGGTATTTCCAAGCCGCGTATACTTTCTCCAAATCCACGGACGCCACCTCCACCGGCAACACCGCGTTCAATACCGCTTTCAACGACGAGTCTACGTTGGCCGCCTCGCGCGGGCTTTCCGACTTCGATCGCCCGCAGCGCTTCGTGGCCAGCTATCGTTATGACCTGCCCATCTTCAAGGGCGAGACCGGCGCGAAGGGAGCGCTGCTGCGCGGCTGGTCGGTAAGCGGTATCACCATCTTGCAGTCCGGCGCTCCATTTTCCGTGACCGATTCCGCTGCGGGCAGCGCCTTCCTCGGTCTCGGCTTCACCCCGGGCACCCTGAGCGGCCAATTGGCTTCCGGCAGCGCGCTCGCCAGCGCGCTAAGCACGGGTAGCATCGGCACGCGTATTAACGGTTATCTGAATCCAGCGGCGTTCACCACCGCGCCACTTTTGTACCCTGCTCTTTGCGACCCCAGTGTGGCTGCGACTGCGCCGCCGCCAAACTCCAACTTCTGCACCACCAACTTCGGCAATATCGGCCGCAACGTCTTCCGCGGCCCCGGGCAGCAGAACTGGGACTTCTCGCTGATCAAGAACTTCAACCTTACCGAGCGCCAAACCCTGCGCTTCACCACCGACTTCTTCAACATCTGGAACCACGCCAACTTCGGCAATCCTTCCGTAACCGACGTGGAAACTATCGGCACCCCCAACAGCCCCTTCGGCAAAATCTCCAGCACCGTAGGCACGCCCAGGCTGATCCAATTCTCCCTGCGCTACGCCTTCTAACCGCCGCGACTCATGTCCGGGGTCGAGACGCATGGAGCATTTCCCTTGTACCTCAAGCCCGCCTTTTGGGGTCTGAGGCTTTTCCGCATTTACATTTTCGCATCTCCTGCGGTGTCTCTGTGCCGGCTCTGCGCTCTCTGCGTCTCGGCGTTATCATTTGTCCCGCCAAACGGTCCGACGGTCGCATGAAGCCCGGGCCTCGAGAAGTGGTAGCATTCTGGACTCGACCATGGCACAAATCGCATCACGCATCTCGGAACTAACCGGCGAGGGCGCTCTTTCTGTCTTCGCCCGCGCCAAGGAACTCGAGAAGCTCGGCCGCTCCATCATCCATCTAGAACTCGGTGAGCCGGATTTTCATCCCGCCGCGCCCGTGGTCGACGCCTTGCGCAGCGCCGTGGCCGCCGGCCGCGATCGCTACGTTTCTCCGCGCGGCATTCCCGCTCTGCGCGAAGCCGTCGCCGAGTACCTCAAACGCACTCGCAAAGTACACGCCGCGCCGGAGCAAGTCCTGATCGCGCCCGGTTGCAAGATGGCCCTCTCCCTCGCCATGATGGCGCTCATCGAGCCTGGCGACGAAGTCCTCTATCCCGACCCTGGCTTTCCCATCTATCCATCGTTTGCACGCGGCCTCGGCGCCAAGGCCGTTCCGTTCTTCCTTGAAGAGAAAAACGATTTTCAGCCGGACCTTCGTGAGATTGCCGCAAAAATTTCGCCGCGCACCAAAATACTGATTTTCAATTCACCGAATAATCCCACCGGAACTGTTTTCAGCGATGCGGCGCTATCGCAAATTGCGGAACTTGCCGTCAGGCACGACCTATGGATTCTTGCCGACGAAATTTACGCGCGCATTCTTTTCGGGGGCGAGTACAAGTCCATCTGGTCCCTGCCAGGAATGGCCGAGCGCACTGTCATCATCGATGGCTTCTCCAAAAGCTTCGCCATGACGGGTTGGCGTCTGGGCTACGCCGTGGCGCCGCAGCCGGTAATCGACGCTATGGACCTGCTGGTGCTCAACACCTTCACCTGCGCCGCGGAATTCACCCAGGTCGCTGCTATCGAGGCCTTGCGCGATTCCACGGACGCCGTGGACGCGATGGTCGCGGAGTATCGCAGGCGCCGAGACTTGTTCGTCGCCGGCCTGAATCGTATCGCGGGCTTCCGCTGCCAGTCGCCCGCAGGTGCGTTCTACGCGTGGGTCAATGTCGAAGACACCCTGATCTCCGCGCAAGAGCTGGCCTCGGCCTTGCTCGAGGAAGCCGGCGTCGCCGCCATCGCCGGTGCCGCATTCGGCTCCGCCGGAAAAAATTATCTGCGCTTCTCGCTGGTAAGCGCCCGCCATCTCTTGGAAGAAGCGTTGGAGCGCATCGCGCGAGTTTCCGCACGCTGGCGCGCAGTAGGGGCGCGGGCGTTGTAGGGGCGCGCTTTAGCGCGTCCCGGCAACCTCCGGTTGCCCTGGGAGATCTGGCAGATGACGAAATTTGTTCGCTTTGCATTTGCATCGATTGCGGTGCTCACCGTGGCGAGCGGGGCTCGGCCACAAGCCAAGCCCTTCGCATCTGGCGCCGACGTCCAGAAAATCTACGACCATCTCCTCCCGCAGATCGAGCGCATTCCCATCTACGACAACCATTCCCACGCCACCTTTCCCGACGATTCCGACATGGACGCGCAGGCCGCTCCGCCCGACGAAAGCTCCGTCCTGCGCCTCCGCGACTCCAACCCCGAATTTGTCGTCGGAGCCAAAGCGCTTTTCGGCTATCCCTACGACGATTTCCAGCCCGAGCACGCCAAATGGCTGGTCGACAAAAAAAAGGCGGCGGAAGCCGCGGGCGGTACTGCATATTGGGACAGCATCCTCGACAAGCTCAATATCGAAACCTGCCTGGCCAACCGCGTCGCGCTCGCGCCGTATCTTGACCCCAAACGGTTTCACTGGGTTTTCTTCGTCGATTCTTTTCTCTTCCCGCTCGATAATCGCGACCAGACGGGAAAGAACCCGGACATGGGCGTGTACATTCCACTGCAGGAAAAAGTACTGCATCGCTACATGCAGCAGGAAAATGTCAGCGGCTTGCCCGCCGATCTTGCCGGCTATGAATCTTTCGTGCGCCAAACCCTGGCCGACAATCAGAAAAAAGGCGGCGTGGCCATGAAGTTTGAGGCCGCCTACTTCCGCAGTCTCTATTTCAGCGATCCCCCGCGCGAAAAAGCCGAAGCCATCTACGCCAAATACCACGCCGGCGGCGTTCCCTCCAACGAAGACTACCGCATCTTCCAGGATTACATCTTTCGCGTACTGATCGACCAGGCCGGCAAACTCAATCTGCCTGTCCATTTCCATAGCGCCGTCGGCATCGGCGATTATTTCAGCCTGCGCAACGGCAATCCCCTCAACCTCGAAAATGTGCTCCGCGACCCCCGCTACGCCAAAACCAAATTCGTCCTCATTCACGGCGGCTACCCATACACGCTCGAAATGATCTGGCTGACCGCGGCGAAGAACGTCTACACCGATTCCTCTCTCGTCGGCTATTACGTCTATCCCTCCGAGCTGAAAAACATCTTGAAGCAGTGGATTTCGCTCTATCCCGAGCGCATCATGTTCGGCTCCGACGCTTTCCCCTTCAATGACGCGGTCGGCGCCGAGGAAACCTTCTGGCTCGCGGCCCGGTCCGCGCGTACTGCCGTAGCCGCGGCGCTGGCCGAGCTGGTCGCCGAAGGCGCCTTCAACGAAGAAAAAGCAGTCGAGCTCGCGCGCATGTATCTCCATGACAATGCCGCGCGCCTCTACGGAGAAATAAAATGACCGCAGCAGCAAAAATGAAATACATTCCCTGGAAGACCGTCGAACGCGAACACCTCAACCCGTTGATCGACCGCGAGATGCTCGTCGGCGACAAGGTTATGCTTGCGCGCGTGCTCCTGAAAAAAGGCGCGCATGTCCCGCTCCATCACCACCACAACGAGCAAGTCACCTATATTCTGGAAGGCGCGTTGAAATTCGCCATCGATGGCAAGGAGGTCGTCGTCCGCGCTGGCGAGGTCCTTTGCATCCCCCCACACATGCCCCACGAAGCTTGGGCCCTGGAAGATACCGTAGACCTCGACATATTTGATCCCCCGCGCGAAGACTGGCTGAACAAAACCGACGACTACCTGCGTCAAGGCCGCTAGCCCTCTTCGTCAGAGCCTCCAAGTTTTACAAGGCCTCCGACGCAGGGAAAACGTCTCAAGCAAAGGAGTTCGTCATGACAGAAGTCGTTCTTAAGCGCTTTGAGTCTCCAGACGAGGTCCGCACATTTGAGAAAGGAAAATTTGAAATTGTTCATTTGGGCGGCATGACCATTGGCCGCGCCACGTACGAACCGGGGTGGCGCTGGTCCGAACACGTCGGCAGGGCGCTGGGACAGAAAGAATGCCTCGTCGAGCATGTGGGCATGGTCATTTCAGGCCGCGCGACCGCGGCGATGAGCAATGGAGAAGTGGTTGAGATGCGAGCGGGACAGGTTTTCTACATTCCGCCCGGTCACGACTCCTGGGTCGTTGGGGACCAGCCCTATGTTTCGTTGCACTTCTTTGGCGCTTCCGAGTATGCCAGCCGGAAGTAAGCCGAGGCTTGAAGATGACCCGAAACCGGGAACCGGGAGACTACAGTTGAATCGGTGCGAGAGGAACTTCTTGCGATGCGACCAGGAGCTGTCCGCCAAACGCGCCTTCCGCCGGACGCCGGCCCAGCGCCTCTTCCGCGGAAATTCGCGCCAAATCCGGATTGTTGTTTTCCAGCGAAAGGTGCGCCAGCACCAGAAACCGCGCCCGCGCGTCGAAACCGTCCGGATCAGCCAGGAATTCGCTCACGGCATGGTTCGACAAATGCCCCGTGCGGCTCAGCACCCGCTGCTTCACCACCCACGGGTACGGCCCCACCTTCAGCATGTCCAGATCGTGATTCGATTCCAACACCAGGCAATCCGCATCGCGCAAATGCACCTTCACCAGCGCCGGCATGTATCCCAAATCCGTGACCAAAGCCAGCTTCACGCCATCCGCGCGAAACGTGAACCCGATGGGGTCCGCCGCATCATGGGGAATCGCAAACGCGTGCACTTCGATATCGCCAACGCAAAACCGCTGCCCCGCTTGAATTTTTTCCACCCCGCGCAGGCGCTTGCCCAGCGTTTCCGGCAGCGTGCGCTCCAGCGCTTCCATGGTCGGCTCGGTCACATACAGCGGCGCTTTCCACAAGCCCAGCATCTGCGGCAGTCCGCTGCAATGGTCGTTATGTTCGTGAGTGATCAGAATGCCGTCGAGCCGGTCCACGCTTTGCTCGACGGCCGCCAGCCGCGCCAGGGTTTCGCGCTTGCCAAGTCCGGCGTCAATAAGGAGGCGGGTGCTCCCCGTCTCGAGTAAGGTGAGGTTCCCCGAGCTGCCCGACGCCAGAATGGATACGCGCAAGCCGATCGCTTTCCTCCAGTGCAGCCCAACCAAATTTCCAAAATCATCGCAGAGCGCACCCTTGCCGTCAACGAAATAGCATCGAAGTTGCCAAGAAATTTCTCGCGGGCGTAGAACCCAAGGTTCGATTCAGAAGCAAGGTTGGAAGGATGGACTAGCAGGCCAGGCGGGAGCGGTCCAAAGTGAAACCATTTAGGGGGCCGAGTACCGTCACCGCGATTTGCTCCGGGCGGAAGAATTCCTGCGCCAGCGTTTGCACTTCTTCGCGCGTTACCGCGCTGATGGATTCGAGAATTTCGTCCAGCGAATAAAAGCGGCCGAAATACAGCTCTTGCCGCGCCAGGTTGGACATGCGCGAACTGGTCGATTCGAGGGAAAGCATCAGCGAACCTTTGAGATGATTCTTGGCGCGCAGCAATTCTTCCTCGCTGACCGGCGACTCCTTCAAGTTGCGAAATTCTTTTACGATCAGGTCGATTACTTGCCCGACCGTTTCGCGCGCCGTGCCCGCATACACGGTCATCATTCCGGCGTCGGAATACGGCGTCAATTCGCTGAACACCGCGTACGCCAGCCCCAATTTTTCACGGATATTCTGGAACAGCCGCGAAGACATGCCGCCGCCCAGCAGGTTGTTCATCACCGCCACGCCAAAGCGGCCCTCATGCGCCAGCGGATAAGACGGCACGCCGATGCACACATGCACCTGCTCGAGGTCGCGTTTGGTCTCCAGATGAATGGGCGCTTCGGTCGACGGCGCGGCATGCTCTTCCACTTTGCCCGCCGGTTTCAATCCGCCGAATTCGCGTTCCACCAGCTCCAGCACGTTTTCGTGCGGCACGTTTCCCGCCGCAGTCAGCACAAAGCGGTCCGGCGCGAACCAGGAACCAAATCGGTTGCGCAGCGCGTCCTTGCTGAATTTGCGCACCGTTTCCGGAGTCCCCAAAATCGGCCGGCCCAGCGGATGCCTCGGCCAGAAACCGCTGGTAAAAATTTCGTGCAGCAAGTATTCCGGGTTGTCCAGGTCCATCTTGATCTCTTCCAAAACCACCAAGCGTTCCTTCTTGACGTCTTCGGAGTCGAACTTCGGCCGCAGCACCAAATCCGCAATAACATCGAACGCGATAGGCAGATGCTCGTCCAAGACTTTGGCGTTAAAGCAGATCTGCTCCTTGGAGGTAAATGCGTCCAGCATCCCGCCCACGGAATCCATTTCCCGCGCAATCGCTTCTGCTGAACGCCGCTCCGTACCCTTGAAAACCATGTGCTCCATGAAGTGCGCCAGCCCGTTTTCTTCGGGCACTTCGCGGCGCGAGCCGTTGCGCACCCACACGCCCACGGAAACCGAGCGCACGTGCGTCATGGTCTCCGTAATGACCACCAGGCCATTGGGCAGCACATGCTTGCAGATGTCGCGCGCTTCGGTGGACATACAGGAATTGTGACACAGGGAACGGGAAAGAAGAAGTGAGGCTAAAACCGGCCGTTTCGGCCAAGAATTTATGGTTTACCACCCCAGTTACGGGAAAAGCTACAGCAGCTTCTCCGCCGGGTTCAGCTTCCCGTACTCGCTGGTGTAGTGCAGCGGCACATCCGCGTACGTGCCTTTCTCGCGCTGGTAAATCTCGCAGGTGTCAAACGGCTTCGAGTACACGTGGATGCTCACGGCCCGCTGAGCAAACTCCGCCAAGTTCAGAACCTGGTGCACCGGCTCCAGCGGATTCACGTACGCCGGGTGCGCCGCGTCCATGTCGTACGTGTCCGTGGGTACAATGTGGCACGTGCCGCACTTCGCGTCGCGTTCATCCACGCGAAAATTTTGCACGCGCAGCCGCCCGATCGGCGCGGACATCCAGCAATTCTGGCCGCGATGATTGTGGACGCGGCTGAACTGCCCGACCTCCCAGCAAATGGTCATGCACTCGAACACATCGTTCTTGAAAATCAGGTTCCGCGTGTAGTTTCCCTTGGAATAGAAGAGATATTTCTCCAGCGTCTCCGGCCGCACCGCGTGCTGCATAATGTAGTCCTGCACCGCTTCGAGCTTGAACTCCCGCTCGCGGATGGCCGCCAGCCCTTCCACCCACTCGCTGATCGGCAGTTGCTGCGTGGCAATTTTCACTTGTTTGTGCATGGTTGCGCCTCGCGCGTCTCCATTGTGCGTCGGCCAAATTATACCCCGCACCGGCAAAGAAGTAGAGCGTCCAAGTCCGCGACACGCTGGCGCGCGACCATCCGCTCCGTTCGTGAAATAATGGAGTGGCACGGACCACGATGGAGCTTCTCGGCAAATCCAAAAATGAGCTGCGCGATTTCTGCGCCTCGCTCGGCGAACCGGCCTATCGCGGCGGCCAGCTCTACCATGCGCTGTACGCCGAGCGAAAGTTTTCGGTGCGCGAAATCAGCAATCTTCCTGTCGCGCTGCGTGAACGTCTCGCCTCGGAAGCGACCATCACCTTGCCTACGGTTCGTCAGACTTACGCCTCGCAAGACGGCTCGGTCCGCTACTTATTCGCCTTACCGGATTCCGGCGCGGATGCGAAACGAAAATCAGCCCCAGCGTCCGTCGAAGCCGTTTTCATGCCTAGCCCCGGCCGGCAGACCATTTGCATCTCCACGCAAGCCGGCTGCGCGGTCGACTGCCATTTCTGCCTCACCGCGCAGCTCGGGCTGATCCGCAATCTCACCGCAGCGGAAATTCTGGCGCAAATCCTGATCTCGCTCGAGCGGCACAAGAGGCAGCTCGCGCCGCAAACCAATCTCGTGCTGATGGGCCAAGGCGAGCCGCTGCTCAATTTCGACGCGGTCATGGCCGCGCTTCGCATCGTTCTTGATCCGGAAGGGCTCGCGCTTTCGCCCAAGCACGTCACGCTCTCCACCAGCGGCATCGTCCCCGGCATCGAGCGCCTGGCTCAGGAAAAAATCCGCCCCAAGCTGGCCATTTCGCTAAATGCTTCGAACGACCAGCAGCGCGACGAGGTCATGCCCATCAACCGCAAATATCCGCTCGCCGCTCTTTTCGAAGCCTGCCGCAACTACCCGCTGCGTCCCTGGGAGCATCTCACCTTCGAATACGTGATACTCGGTGGCGTCAACGATTCCCCCGAAGACGCGCGCCGCGTGGTGCGCCTCCTCGCCAACCTGAAGTCCGTCAAGGTCAACCTGATTCCCTGGAATCCCGGCCAGCTGCCTTACCGCGAATCCTCGGCCGAGGATATCGAAGCCTTCCGTAAAATTCTCGTCGACCGCGGCATCCCCACGTTTGTCCGCTATTCTCGCGGCCGCGACGTAATGGCCGCCTGCGGCCAGCTCGCGCTCCTCAATATCACCCCGGCAAACGCCAACGCCGCCGCTCCGCAACCCTGATCACCGCTTTGCTGCCCGTTCGAATTCCAATCACCGCCATCATCCGCCCGCTCTCCGCGCCTTCCTTTCGGTAACTAAACAAGAGATCCCGCCGGCAACCGGTGCACAAATCACTGACAAAAATGCTCTTCCCCGGTACGCCCGCGGCTTTCAACTGCGCTCGATTCGCTTTTCGCAAATCGAGCAAGACCTTCTTCGGCGGGGGCTGATGCCCCGGCGGCATCATGTTCATCCATTGCAGCGGATTCGGCTCGTCGCCGGTGCGCAGCTCGTCGAAAAATTCCGCCGCATCCGCAAATTGTCCGCTGAACGCCGCCGCCACTTCCGTACCCACTTCATAGCAGCATCCGCCAATCGCCGGTCCGATCGCCGCCAGCAAATCCGCCGCCTTTGACCCGAACTGCATCTGCATTTGCCCGATCGCCTTCTCTACGATGCGTGCCAGCGTTCCCCGCCATCCCGCGTGCACCGCCGCCACCGCGCGATTCTTCGGATCGACCAGCAAAATCGGCACGCAATCCGCCGTCTGCACCGCCAGCAGCAGCCCCGAGGTTTTCGTGACCGACGCGTCTCCGCGCGCAGGTTGCGTGGGCGCGGTTTTGAAATGCAAAATCGCATCGGAATGAAATTGCAGCAGCGAAACCAGCCGCAAATCCTGCGCGCCTAGCGCCGCCTGCAAGCGCCGCCGGTTTTCCTTCACATTTTCCCGCGTATCCCACTCCGTAAATCCCAGGTTCAAGACGCGCTTCCCTTCCAGCTTGCTCACCCCTCCCACGCGCGTGCTGAACCCATGCACCAGCCACGGCAGCTTCGCCAGCTCCGGAACCTGCAAGATGCGCACCCCGCGATGAACGCGCTGGGTCCACCGCGTCGCGCGGGTACCTTTTCTCTGCCTTCTATTGCCCTTGGATCCCTTGGTAGTTGCCATGAGTCTGTCAGTATAATCACAGTTCGCCAGCGCTTGCCGCTCGCGCGCGAGGAAAAGTTCCTTGATTATTGGCTTGGGTGTGGATATTGCCGAAGTCCCGCGCATCAAGGCGGCCATTGAGCGCCGCGGCCAGCCATTTCTCCGCCGCGTCTACACACCCAACGAAATCGCCTATTGCGAGAGCTTCAAGAACAAGTTCGAACGCTATGCCGGCCGCTTCGCCGCCAAAGAAGCCTCCATGAAGGCGCTGGGCACGGGATGGCGCGGCGGCATCCGCTGGGTTGATTTCGAAGTTCTGCGCGAACAAAGCGGCCGCCCCGTCCTCGCGCTCACCGGCGAAGCCGCAAAAATCGCCGCAGCGCTCGGCGTCAGGCGCATCTCCCTCAGCATCACGCACACTGAATCGCAAGCCCTTGCCCAAGTTATTTTCGAGGATTAGCCGAACGAGCGCCTCGATTGACTCTCTTGCAGCCCCGGCATACACTCGTCTTTCATTTTTGCAGGCAAGGGAAGCGGGGAAGGCCGTGCGAATCGGCCGCGGTCCCGCCACTGTGATCGGCTGAAGAGCCGTAAGCCAGGCTACCCTCCCATGCCGCGGGGATTGCGCTTTTCGCGAGAAGAAGCGCCGCCATCTAGCCCCAGCGCTGCTCGCATGGGGCTTTTTCGTTGGCGGTGCTTTTGGTAACGGGGACTCGTGTTGCGAATGCTCACAGACTCGACGCTCAGGGCGGCTGCCGCGCTCGTCTTGCTGTGCACCGGCGCAGCAATTTGTGCTGCGCAAGAAACACCGCCAGCGGTGCAAACGCCTCGCGCCTATCGCCAGGTCACCGACGAAATCGGCCGTACCATCCGGGTCCCGCAAAACATCCGCCGCATTGTTTCCCTCGCGCCCAATCTGACCGAGACCATCTACGCTCTCGGCCTGCAAGACCGCCTGGTCGGAGACACGGACTATTGTGATTTCCCTCCGGAGGCGCAGCTGAAAGCCAAGGTCGGCGGCGCTATCAATCCCAGCCTCGAAGCCATCGCGGCTCTGCACCCCGACCTCGTGCTCGTCACCAAAAACCTGAACCGCCTCGAAACCGTCCAGGCCCTAGCGAATATCGGCATCCCTTCCTACGCCACCGATCCTCATACCGTCGATGCCATCATCGCTTCCACCGAGCGTCTCGCCGACTTGCTGGGCGCGCCGGAAACCGGAACGGCCCTCGGCAAAGATATGGAACGCCGCATTGCGGCAATCCGAGATCGCGTCGCCCCGCTGCCGCTGCGCAGTGTCTTATTTGTGGTTTGGACCGACCCCCTTATCTCCATCGGCAAAGACACCTTCATCGCCGACGCCCTGCAACACGCTGGCGCCGTTTCCGTCATCGACTCCTCCCAAAATTGGCCGCACATCAATCTTGAAGAAGTCGTTCGCCTGCAACCGGAATTCCTGGTCTTCGCCGAATCTGTCGACACTGCCGGGCATACCACGGACACGCTCGCCGGACTTCCTGGCTGGCGCATCCTCGATGCCGTGAAGCATCGCCGCTTTGCAGTCATCAGCGACGCCGTCAACCGGCCCGCTCCGCGCATCGCCTCCGCCATAGAAGAGCTCGCCCGCCAGCTTCATCCCGAGGCCTTCGCGGACACGCCGCAAAGCGATAAAGACAACGCCAGCCCCGCACCGCGCAGCTCAACGCAGCCTGCGAAGTCGTCACTCCATCTCGACCGTGACATTTCCGTATCACAGGAGTGCGCATGCGCCCGATAACGCTGCAGCGCCTGGTCCTGCAGTGCGGCATCCTGGCCTTAATCCTGTTTGCCGTGGTGGTTGTCGCACTCAAGCTCGGCGCCGTCCCCGTTTCTCTTTATGGCTTGGGCCGCGACCTGATCAGTGTCTTGCTTCGCCAGACCAGCCAGATCTCCAGCGACTACGGCATGATCGTGATCGATATCCGGTTGCCGCGCATTCTCCTCGCCATTGTCGTCGGTGCGTCGCTCTCCGTCGCCGGAACCAGCTTTCAGGCCTTGCTCCGTAACCCGCTCGCCGATCCCTACGTTCTCGGCGTTTCCATGGGCGCCGCCCTGGGGGCCATCCTCGCCCTGATCGCCGAACCGCATCTCGCGCTTCCCGTCTGGCTCGCTGCGCTTTTCACTCCCTTGGGCGCGTTTCTCGGCGCCGCCGCAACTATTGCCGCGGTTTATTTACTGGGTCGCCGCGAAGGACAAATCGATAGCGCGACACTCCTCCTCGCCGGCATCATCAGCTCTTCTTTCCTTTCCGCCATCATCATGTTTCTGCTGACCACCCTTGCCGGGCGCGATTTCCGCGGCTTGGTATTTTGGCTCATGGGCGACCTTTCCAGCCCGCTGCAACCCAGCTTGCGTTGGGTCCTCGGCATCGGTTTCCTCATTGCCACCGGCGCGATCTACACGACCGCGGCGGATTTGAACTTGCTCCTCGCCGGCGAAAAGGAAGCCATGCATCTCGGCGTGGATGTCAGGCGCGTCCGCCTCGTGGTGTACATCTCCGCGTCGATACTCACCGGCCTCGCCGTTTCCGTCAGCGGTGCCATCGGTTACGTCGGCCTGCTTGTGCCGCACGTGATGCGTCTGCTTTTCGGCTCCGACCATCGCACCTTGCTGCCCACCGCTGCGTTCGGCGGCGCCATCGCGGTGGTGATCGCAGACACGCTCGCTCGCACCGTTGTAGCGCCATCCGAGCTTCCGGTTGGCGCGATGACCGCGCTCGTCGGCGCTCCTCTCTTCATCTATCTTCTCCGGCGGAGGATTGCTTGAGCAGCACAGCACAATCGTCCTCCGCGTGGCCGACCTCAGGTGATGCGCCCCGCGCTGGCAGCGAAGTCCGCCTCAGTGTTGAGCAGGTGAGCTACGCCTACTCCGCCAACCCTTCGCAAGCGCCGCTCTTTACCCTGGAAGCCAATAGTTTTCAAGCCCGCCCCGGCGAAATCGTTGCCATCCTCGGTCCCAATGCCAGCGGCAAGTCCACGCTCTTGAAATTAATCGCCGGCGCGCTCGAGCCTCTTTCCGGCCGCGTTTTGCTGGATGGTTTTGTCACCCACACGCTGGCGCCGCGAGCCCGCGCGCAACGCATCGCTATGGTTCAGCAAGAAACTCCGCTCCTCTTTCCCGCGCGCGCGTGGGAATTTGTCTTGCAGGGCCGCCACCCCTACGGCCGTACCTTGCGCTTTGAAAGCGAAGCGGATGTCCTCATCGCCCGCAACGCCCTCGCGCAGGTCGGCGCGGAACATCTCAGCGATCGCTGGATGAGCGAGATCTCCGGAGGCGAAAGGCAGCGCGTGATTCTCTCTCGCGCCTTATGCCAGCAGCCGCTGCTTTTGCTGCTTGATGAGCCCACCTTGCACCTCGATATTGGCGCGCAGGTCGATCTGCTCGCTACGCTGCGCCGGCTGGCAGCGGAAAATCGCTACACCGTTGTGGTCGTTACTCATGAGCTCAATCTCGCCGCGGAATATGCCGATCAGGTTGTGCTGTTGCAGAAAGGCAAGAGCTTGCGCGTAGGTTCTCCCGCGAGCGTCTACCAGCGCGATTTGCTGGAGGAGGTTTTTCGCACGCCGCTCACCGTTGAGCAAGGCTCGAACGGCCGTCCGCGTGTGAATTTGCTGCCTACGTCGTAGATGTTTTCTCGTTAACCTCGATGCCGCGTCGTTTGCCGCGGCACTTAACAACCAATGGCGGGCTCCGCGCCCCTCACAATCACCGCGAACTTCGTGCTCGGGAAGACGGGCAACCCCTAGGGTTGCACTTGTTTCTGTGCTTGTTGTTTCGAGAGGCAAGGACAAGAAAGCCGTCGCCGACGCGCGACTGTACGGCGGAAGCACACTGCGCAGGTCACTGCGGCGAAGCGCTTGGCAGATTATGAAAAGCCAGGCGGCGTCGCGGGAAGGCCACGCACAGGCCCTGTCACTCGGGGCCGCACTCCCCGCCAAGCCAGGAGACCGGCGAAGTTCGCAGCCCGCGCGTTTTCTCAAGCGCCGGGCCAACCTTCAAGCTCCCACGCGTGCGGGAGCGGAGGACAAAAATGAGCTCAACTCTACGCCGTGCCGCTTTTGTTGTTTTTCTCGCATTTCTCATCAGTTTTTCCTTGCAAGCGCAATCCGATTCTCCGGCCGCTCGTCTTTACGGCATCTTGCTCGATTCCAGCGGCGCGGGAGTTCCCGGCGTGCGCATCACTGCGCAGTTGGAGAACGCGCCCAGCGCCACTCCCTTGGCGGCCACCTCCGCAAATGATGGCTCCTATTCGCTCGCTTTCTCGGCTGGCCGCTACCGCATTCAATTCACCGGCGAATCCTTCACGCCCCGTGATTTCCTTTTGGATTTCTCCGCGGGCCAATCCCGCAAGCTCGATCTGCACCTGGAACTGGAGCGCCTTTCTTCCAGCGTGGTAGTTAGTGCGCAAGCGGAACCCGCGTTGGCGCAGGAAACCTCCGCTTCCGTCACCGTCATCACCCGCGATGAAATTGAGAGGCGCCAGGCGGTTCCTCTGACCGATGTTCTGTTATACGCCCCTGGAGTCGCAGTCGACCGCACTGGCCCGGAAGGCGGCCTCGCTGGGATTTTCTTGAACGGCGGCAACTCCTACCAGACCAAAGTGCTCATCGACGGCACCACCGTAAATCTTCCCGGCGGCACTTTCGACTTCTCCAACTTCACGCTCGACAACGTCGACAAAGTGGAAGTTGTGCGCGGCGCCGAAAGCGCTCTCTATGGCACCGACGCGGTCTCCGGCGTCATTCAGGTGTTTACGCATCGCGGCGAAACGCGAGTCCCCGCTTTCAGTCTCTTCAGCGAAGGCGGGAGTTTTTCCACCGCTCGCGGCGGCGTCCAGCTCAGCGGCCTGCTCGGCTCGTTCGACTATTCCGGCGCGGCCTCCTATTTCACCTCGGACGGACAAGGCCCTAACGACTCCTTCCGCAATCGCACCGTCTCCGGAAACTTCGGATATGCCTTCAGCGAAACCAATCAGCTGCGCTTCGCGCTGCGCAATAACACCAGCGAAGCGGGCATCCCCGGCCAAACCTTGCTCACCCCTCCGAGCCTCCACCAAGTCAACGACCTTCACGATTTCAGCGCCAATGCCCGCTGGGATTTCACCAGCGGCACTCATTGGCACCATCAGGTCAGCGGCGCGGAGTCTTACCATCACGTGTTCACCGCCAACCCCATCCAGAGTTTTTTTGCCACTGATCCCTTCGCCGGCTGCCCGCAAACCAATCCCGCGGCGGTGCCCACCGCGGAGTTCTGCGATTTTACTTCCCCGGGCGCAAAGAGCGAATACAACCGCGCCAGCATCAACGCGCAGACCAGTTACATTCTCCGCAAATTCAGCGCTACGGCCGGATATCAGTATGAAGTCGAGAACGCCGACGTCTCTTTCCTGGGCATCGGCCATCTTCGCCGTAACAACCAAGGCGGCTTTCTGGATTTTCGTTACCTGCCTATATCGCGTTTGTCCCTCGATTTCGGCGGGCGGGCGGAAGCCAATGGCAGCTTCGGCACTCGCGTCGTGCCGCGCGTCGGCGCCTCGCTGGCCCTGCGTTACGCCAGCGGATTCTGGGGCGACACGCGTTACCGCTTCTTTTATGGCGAAGGCATCGTCGAGCCGCGCTTCGACCAAACCGCCGGCAGCAGCCCCTGCGCTCCTGGCAATCCCACGCTCAAGCCCGAAGCCAGCAAGACCTGGAACACCGGCGTCGAGCAAAAACTGGCGAACGATCGCGTGAAAATCTCCGCCGACTATTTTTCCAGCCGCTTTTACGACATCATCAGTTTCACGTCGTGCTCTCCATTTAGCCCATGCTCGGTTCCGCAACCGGCAGGCTGCCCCGCTTTCTGGGGGAATTTCTTCAACACCGATCTGGCGCGCGCGCGAGGAACGAATGTTGCCGTGGAAGCTCGCCTGGTTCACTGGATGATGCTCGCGGGCAACTACTCTTACGACGATAGCCGCGTTCTCGTCTCTCCCAACGCGTTCGACCCCGCGGAAATCGCCGGCAACCATCTGATCCGCCGGCCTTCCAATTCCGGTTCGCTCACGCTGAGTTCCTCGTTTCGTCAATTCAATTTCACCATCGCCGGGTACTTTAGCGGCGCGCGCACCGACAGCGATTTTCTCTTCCTGGGCCTGACCCGCAATCCCGGCTACGCACGCTTTGACGTTTCCAGCAGCTACTTCATCGGCCGCGGCATCTCGTTGTATGCTCACGCCACCAACCTCTTCGACAAACGCTACCAGGACGCCATCGGCTATCCCGCGCTCGGCCGCGACGTTCGCGTCGGCATGAACTATCGCTTCCGGGGCAAGAGCTAGCCGTGACGAAGTCCGAACCCATCCTCTTCTGCTGGTCCGGCGGCAAAGACAGCGCCATGGCGCTGCACGCAGTCTCGCAGTGTCCCGATTTTCGTGTCGTCGCACTGCTGACTACCTTCACCGAAACTTATGACCGCATCAGCATGCATGGCGTGCGCCGCGAACTTCTCATACAGCAAGCCGAATCCATCGGGCTTCCCCTGCGCGAGGTGCGCATCCCGCCGCAATGCGTCAATCCGATTTACGAGGCGCGCATGGAAGAAGCCTTGCGCAGCTATTACGCCGAGGGCGTGCGGACGGTCGCCTTCGGCGACATCTTCCTGGAGGATCTCCGCGCGTATCGGGAGAAGAATCTCGCGCGCATCGGCATGACCGCGTCCTTCCCCATCTGGAAACGCGACACTCGCGAACTCATCCGCGGCTTTCATGCTGCGCGCTTCCGCGCTATCGCCGCTTGCATCGATCCCAGAGTGCTCGATCGCAGCTTCGCCGGCCGCGAACTCGACGAGTCTTTCTTCCGCGATTTGCCCGCGGGAGTCGATCCTTGCGGCGAGAACGGCGAATTCCACACCTTTGTTTTCGAAGGTCCCATTTTTCGCAACCGCATCCCCGTTCGCGCCGGAGAAGTGGTCGAGCGCGATTCCTTCATCTATTGCGACTTGCTGCCGTCCGCAGCCGTTGCAGGGTGTACCTGAGCGCACGCTGTAGAGTCCGGGCTTTGAGCCCGGCCCGAGGAGAGACAAAGTGAAAATGGAAAAATCCGAAAAAGAAGCAGTGCTGCTGCGCAACACTCTCATCTTCGCCGTGATCGTCCTTGCCGCGGCCCTGCGCCTCGCGCCCCATCCCTGGAACTTCACTCCGGTCGGGGCCATCGCCCTGTTCTCCGGTGCCATGGTGCGCGACCGCCGCCTGGCCTTTCTGTTTCCGACGCTGGTGATGTTCGCCACCGATGCCATCATCGGTTTCAACAAACTGAGCCCGTTGGTCTACGCCAGCTTTCTGCTCAGCGTGCTGATCGGCCGAGCCGTTGTAGGGGCGCGCTTTAGCGCGTCCCAGTCCCAACCGGAACCTGCCACCCGCGGGAAAAAACGCGCGGGGATCCGCATCGCCGCCGCGACGTTCCTCGGCGCCCTGCAATTCTTCCTGATCACCAACTTCGGCGTCTGGGCCTTTCTGAGCAGTTATCCGCGCACCAGCGCAGGGCTGGCGGCGTGTTACCTTGCCGGCGTGCCTCTGTTCTGGAATACGCTGGCTGGCGACGCGGTCTACGCCACATTGCTATTCGGCAGCTTCTTCCTTGCGGAGCGCCTCGCGCCGCGTTTGCGCCCGTCTCCGGCGCCAGATCTTCAGATCCGCCACTGAAAAACGCTGCCGCAGTTATCTCCGCGCAACTTGTTATCTATAATGTCGTGGACATCGTTGCGGTGGCTTGTTTACCGTAACAGAGCGGTCGGCCAAACGGGTTAGCCTCGAAGAGAGAAAAGATGAAGAGACTACTGTGTGTTGCCTCGCTCGTGCTTGCCTCGGTAAGCGTGGCGAGCGCGCAAGACGATCGTGCGGTTTCCTCGCAAGCGAATGCAAATGTGCCCGCGCTTTTCGCGGATACCTCCGCGGCGGTGCCACCTACGTTCTCAGAGGCGATGCTGTGGCATTCAGCAGGGCCACAGCTGGCAAATGCAAACTTGCTCGCGGAGCCGCGAACGTTTGCGGCGCCGGCCGAAGCCGTGCCGGCCTCGCCTGACCCGAAATCCACTTATGGCGACCGCGGTGACTGGCAACTGGCGCTCGGTGTTTCCCTGTTGAGGTTTCGCTCCTCGGTATACTACGCAACCGCTGTAGGCACCGACACGTCGGTCACCTATTTCGCAAGCGATTGGCTAGGAGTGGAAGGCAAAATCATCACTGCCTTCGCGCCTACGATTTATCTGAACGAGCACGTGAAATACTTCAGTTACGGCGCTGGCCCGAAAATCGCCTGGCGCCGCCGCAAATGGGAGCCCTGGGCGCACACCATCGTTGGAGGAGTGCACATCCAGCCCCAGACCGCTAGTAACAGCAGGAACGGTTTTGGTGTGCAGGCGGGTGGAGGAGTGGACTACCGTATCCTCCCGCGTCTCTCGGTGCGCGTGGGCGTCGATTGGGTCGGGACCAGTATGTTCGGGCAATGGCAAAACAGCGGTCAAGCGAACGTTGACGTCGTGCTTCACTTCTAAATTCCCGGCTGACCATTGGCGTTGGCTTCCCTTACCAGATCTTGCAAACTTGCGCGCGCACCATGGCATCGCCTTTTTTGCAGCCGAAGGCCTTGGCAAATTCGGCCATGTTGGAGAGCGGCCCGTTCGCGCGAAACTTTGGCAGAGGGTGCGGATCGGTGTTGGTTTGCAGCCGGGCGAGCTCGGGGCGGACGTTGACGGCCCAATTCTCCGCATAGCCGAGGAAAAAGCGCTGCTCCGGCGTGAAGCCGTTAGCGTCCTTTTCGCCGGGCTTGCCCTGCAGCGATTTCTGGAAAGCGGCGTAGGCTAGCGTCGCCCCGCCGAGGTCCGCGATGCTTTCGCCTTCGACCAGCTTGCCGTTTTCGTGCAGGCCCTTCTCGACTTCATAGCCGTCGAACTGTTTCGCGACGCACTCGCCGCGCTCCTGGAAGTTCTTCAGGTCTTCGGGCGTCCACCAATTTTTCAGGTTGCCGCGCGGATCGAACTGCGCACCCTGGTCGTCGAAACCATGGGTGATTTCATGTCCGATGACCGCGCCGATGGCGCCGTAGTTATAAGCATCGTCGCGCTTGGGGTCGTAGAACTGCGGCTGCAGGATGCCCGCGGGGAAAACGATTTCGTTGAGTTGCGGATTGTTGTAGGCGTCAACGGTCGGCGGCGTCATGCCCCACTCGCCGCGGTCGACCGGTTTGCCGATTTTGGCCAGGTCGCGAGCGTTTTCAAATTCCGCGGCGCGAAAAACATTCCGGGCGTAAGAGCTCCGATCGATTTTCAGCGCGGAGTAATCACGCCATTTGTCCGGATAGCCGATTTTGATGCCGAAAGCTTCAAGTTTTTCGATGGCAGCCTTGCGCGTGGCCGGGCTCATCCATGGCAAGGTCTGCAAATCGTCGCGCAGGGCCGCAAGTAAATTGTGCACCAGTTCCAGTGCGCGGGCTTTGGCCTCCGGCGGGAAATATTTCTGTACGTAGAGCTGGCCGAGAGCTTCGCCCAACTGCTGATCCGTGGCGCTGGTGCAACGCTTCCAGCGCGGGCGAATTTCCTTGGAGCCAGTGAGGGTGCGGCCACTGAAGGCGAAATTTTCCTGCACAAAGGGCTCAGACAGAAGCGGGGCGGAACGATGGATGAGCTGCCAGCGGTAGTATGCCTTCCAATCGGCGAGGGGAACGCTGGCCAGCAGGCCATCGAGGGCCTTGAAAAAATCGGGCTGTCCGATGTTGATTTCCATGAGCTTCGGACTGCCAACGGCTTGGAAATAAGCGTCCCAGGAAAGGTGCGGGGTCAAGGCTTGCGCGTCTGCGACGCTCATCTTGTGGTAGATCTTCTCGGGATCGCGCCGCTCCACATTGGTCATGGAGGCTTTCGCAAGCGAAGTCTCGATGCTCAAAATGGTGTTTGCTTCTGTGGCGGCTTTCTCCTGCGCGTCGCCTGCAAGGACGAGCATCTTGGTGACGTGCTCGACAAACTGCTGGCGTAGCTTCTTGGACTCTTCGTCGTCGCGTGTGTAGTAGTCGCGGTCGGGAAGGCTCAGGCCGCCCTGGGCGGCTTCGCCGATAACTTTGGAACTGTCGCGGAAATCCTGGTCGGAGCCGAAGTTGAAGAGCACGCCGACACTCTGGGCTTGCAGCTTCGCGCCGGCGTTGATCAGGCCGGCGGTGCCATGAATCGCTTCGATGGCCGCCAGCTCCGCGTCAATCGGCTTCAGTCCCTGCGCGTCAACTTCTTTTGTGTCCATGCAACTGGCGTAGAAGTCGCCAATTTTTTGCTCGTTCGAACCGGGAGCGGCGGAAGTGTTCGCCGCAGCGGTTTCCAGTAGGCCGTGCAATGCCTGTTCATTCTTATCCGTCAAAGTGATAAAGCTGCCCCACTCCGGAAATTCCGGTGGAATGGGATTGTTTTTCAGCCAGCCGCCCACCGCGAATTGGTAGAAGTCGTCGCACGGTTTGCAGGTGCGGTCGAGATTGGCGACGTCATAGCCGTGGGTCGCATCGTCCGCGGCCAGCAGGCGATGTGATCCGGCGAACGCCGCGAAGAGCGAGGCGAGGATTGCAAAACCGAGAATCAGAGTTGCGGAAAAGCGACGCGCGGCCATGACTTACCCCTTTCAATCTGGAGCTTTCCGGGATGGTGTGACGCAGCAGTGCAGAAGCGCACTACATCGTACTGATTGGTTGGACGCACGGCTAGCGAAAATGAGAGTGTGCCGACACCGGTTACCAGATTTTGCAAACTTGCGCGCGCACCATGGCGTCGCCCTTCTTGCAGGCAAAGGCCTGGGCGAATTCCGCCATGTTGGATAAAGGTCCATTGCCGCGGAAGCGCGGGAGCGGGTGGGGGTTGGTGTTGGCCATCAGCCGGGCGTATTCCAGGCGTTCGTTGGCGCCCCAAACCTGCGCCCAGCCCAGGAAAAATTGTTGCTCGGGAGTGAACCCATCTTTGTCGGGCGGTCGCGGCTTGCCCTGGAGCGATTTCTCATACGCCGCGTAGGAGATGGTGAGGCCGCCAAGGTCGGCAATGCTCTCACCGAGGACCAGCTTGCCATTCTCGTGCAAATCGCCGTCCACGACGTACCCATCAAACTGGTCGGAAACGCATTGGGCGCGTTCCTTGAAGTTTTTCAGGTCGTCAGGCGACCACCAATTCTTCAGGTTGCCGAGGCCGTCGAACTGGCTGCCGTGATCGTCGAAGCCGTGCGTGATTTCGTGGCCGATGACTGCGCCCATGCCGCCGTAATTCACAGCGTCATCGGCCTTGGGATCGTAAAAGGGAGGCTGCATGATACCGGCGGGAAACACGATTTCGTTCATGCTGCTGTTGTTGTAGGCGTTGACGGTGGGCGGTGTCATGCCCCATTCCGTGCGGTCGACGGGCTGCCCGATTTTGTTCAGGCGCCGCTGGAATTCGAATTCCGCGCCGCGCTGGAGGTTCTGCAAATACGACGAGCGATCGACTTTCAGGGCCGAATAGTCGCGCCATTTATCTGGATAGCCGATCTTGACGGTGAAGGCCTCGAGCTTCGCGGTAGCTTGCGCACGCGTTTCCGGTCCCATCCAGGGCAGCATTTTTAGGTCATCGCGGAGCGCAGCGATCAGGTTGTGCACCATTTCGAGGGCGTGTGCCTTGGCTTCCGGTGGAAAATACTTCTGCACGTAAACCTGGCCGAGCGCTTCACCTAGATTTCGGTCGGTAGCCTGCACGCAGCGTTTCCAGCGCGGCTGGATTTGCTTCGCGCCGGTCAGGATGCGGCCGCGGAAGTCGAAGTCTTCATTCACGAATGTTTCGGGCAGCCCAGGCGCCGCAGAATCCACGATGTGCCAGCGAAAATACGTTTTCCAGTCGTCGAGAGAGGTGATGGTCAGCTGGCTGTTCAGAGCGCCGAAAAAGTCGGGTTGCGCGACATTGAGCTCTTGCAAATCCGCATGACCCACCTCGCGCAAGTAGGCGCGCCAGGAAAAATCGGGTGTCATCGCCTGGAAGTCTGCGATTTTCATCTTGTGATAGGTCTTGTTAGGGTCGCGGAGGTCTACATTGGACATCGAGGCGTTAGCGAGCGAAGTCTCGATGGTCATTACCGTAATCGCTTCCGCTGCGGCTTTCTCTGGAGAATCACCGAGAAGTTCGAGCATTTTGGCGACGTGCTTGGCGTAGTCGTCGCGCAATTTCTTGGACTTTTCATCGGCGCGAAGGTAGTAGTCGCGCTCCGGCAAACCCAGACCGCCCTGGAAGGCCCAGGCGATCACTTGTGTGCTGTCTTTCGAGTCCTGGTTCGAGCTAAACCGGAACAGCACCGCGAAACCTTGTTGCTGGAGCCGCGCGGCAATGGCTTGCAAGTCGGCGCTGTTTTTCATTTGCGAGACGCGCAGCAGCAGGGGATCGATGGGCTTAGTGCCGGCGGCATCGATCGCCGCGGTGTCGATGCAACTGGCGTAAAAGTCTCCGACTTTTCTTTCGTTGGAGCCGGCGGGCGCGTTTGACTTCTCCGCGGCCTCGAGAATCTGCCGTAGCGCTTGCTGGTTCTTGTCCGCGAGTACGGTGAACGAGCCCCACGACGAATATTCTGGCGGGATGGGATTGTTTTTCATCCAGCCGCCCATGGCGAACTGAAAAAAATCGTCGCAGGGCTTGCAAGTCTTGTCGAGGTTGGCGGTGTCAAAGCCCCAGTAGCCGGGCGCATCTCCGGACCGCGCCGAAGCGCGAACATCCAATAGCGCAAGGTTAGCGCAACAAGCCACAATGGCGAGCAATACACAAAGGGCAAAAAAGGATCGTTTCGACATGCTCTCTCCCGAAAAGGCGACCGTCAAAAGCTCTTTACCGTCGCATCCTGAAACAAAGGACGCGGTGAAGGGCGCGCGGGTTTCGTTGTCTCGGAGCAATTTCAGCGCAACACGGTGCCGTAGAAAAGATTGCGTCCGCCGCGCAAGTCCCGGCCGTAGATCAGCACTATTGTGATGCTGCCCAGCACACGAACTTTGCACTGCGCACCGGTGTCCCATTGCCAGCCTTGTGAGCCGAACAAGCCGGAGGAATCGGCGATGCTGCCGGTATCGAGGAACGGACCAAGCTTCACGGTGAAGAGGCCGTTGCCGTAAACGTTCTTGTCGACCTCCCAGTTGGCCAGGAAATAGCGGCGGCCCAGCGGCGCTGCGCCCTTGCGGCCTCCGTTGGTGCCGGCCTGCCCGCGAAGCCACAAATCATTGTCGCGCTCGACGCCTAGTTGGAAGAGCTCATCGAAAGGCACGCTGCCCAGGGTGGCGCCTGCGCGAACGCGCGTTTGGAGTTCGTAGTCGTCGCCAGTGGCGCGGGGCAGCCAGTGCGCGTCCAACGAGCCGCGTGTCGTGGCGAATGCTCCGAGAGTATCCGCGAACGTTCGCCCGACCCGTGCTTCCGCTGACGAATCCAGGGTGAAGCGGTGCTCGGGCACGCGCAACAGCGAGCGGTCCGCGCGCAGCCAATAGGCGAACGAATCGGCGTCGGTGAAGAAAGCCTTTTCCGCAGAGGTGGTGATTTCTGGAAGATTGCGGAACGAACGGCTTGCGGCTTCTATCCCGGTGCTCCAGCTCCAGCGTCCATTCGCGACGGAATGCAGCTCGATGCCGCCTGCAAAACGGCGCATATTCAGGTCGCCCAGCGGCGGGCCTGCGCCAAAAAAGGTACTGCTCAGGTTCCAGTTTTCGTTTCGCGCGTCGAAATAAAGTTGCAATCGACGAGCGGGGTTGCCGAAAACGGGCGCAGAAAAGGCCGCGAAGACCCGGCGCTTCTCGGAATCCCATCGCAGCAAGGAAGTGAAGTTCATTGCGCGATTTCCCAGATTGTAGATTTCGGGATAGACCGTCGCGTAGGGCACGCCGCCCAGCAGCGCGATGGCGCCTTCCAGCTTGGAATCGCCCCAGCCGTTGCGCTCTGCGACATGCAGCGTGGCGTCGAAATTTTCGCCAGCGGGTGTCAGCTCCATGCGCTCATGTGAAAAGATGCCCAGATTCTCGAGCCGCGCGCGCGTGGCCAGCAAGGCATCGCCGCTCAAAACCTGCGGCGCGTTGAATGTAATCGCGCGGTTGAGGAGCGCTTCCTCGAGGCGCGGAGACGGCTGCACCGCAACATTCCGCAGGCGCGGTTTGTTGATGGCGTTCCAGTATTTCAGCGCTGCTTCCAGATTGCCTTGCAGAAAGTAGAGGGTGCCAAGGAAATCGAGCGTATAACTATCCCGCGAGCCCAAGCGCAAAGCGGCGCGAAGCTTTCGCTCGGCCGGCGCATAGTCCTTCTGCTTGTAATCGACCCCGGCCAGCTCCACCAGAAATCGCGGATCGGTGGGATTCTTGAGTTGTCCGGCGGCGAAGGCTTGGCGCGATTCGTTCCATTGCTGCTGCCTGGCGAGCGCCAACCCGCGAAGGAAATCCAAATCCGCGGACTGGTTTTCGGGGCCTTGCGACAACTTTGCCGCTTCTTCCCACTGTTCGGAGTCAAAGGCTTTTTGCGCGGCGGCAAGGCGCGATGCATCCGACGGACTTTGCTGCGCAAACGCCGGCGAGCCAAGCGCAAGCAAGAGGAAAAGGAGGGTCAGTTTGCCGCTGCCGGCACTGCGAGGAGCATCCAGTTTCGCGCAGCTTGCCATTCTTTCTCGAATTCCTGCCGCTCGATGCGCAAAAGTTTCCCGCGCGCCGGATCGTTGACGAATATCGCTTCGCGCTCCCAATCCATCCCGGTCACTACCACGTAATGCAGCGGCACTCGCGCATTGCCCGGCTGGATGCTGATAATCAGCGGCCTGCCTTGCTCCAGGTGTTCCCGTAAGTCGCTCCACTCGCCGCGCATGGCAAACTCGCGAAAGCCAGACTCGCGAAGATAGCGTTGCATGTCCGAAGAAAAAATGCCGCGCGCCTTTCGCGAGTAGAGCTGCTTCTGAATGGCCGCGGCGTCTGCGCGTCCGGCAGCGACCGGTGTGCCATGGGCGCTCCAATATTGCAGGAGCATGGCGATGGCCGCCGAGCCGCAGCCGTCTTCGGTTTGCTTGACATAGGGGACTTCGAGCCACACGCCCGAGCTCTTCGCCGGCGCTGCCTGGGCAAACAGCGCCGGAAGAAGGCCCAGCAAGAAACCCATGAGTACACGGAGCATCGAGGCTTTTCAGCGACGCACGGACGGCTGACCCTCAGTGCAGAGCGGCGATCAGCGCGATGACCAAAAGCGCGATGATCAGGATAATCAGCAAGTCGCGGTCAGACAAACCTCCCGCTCTTCCACCGGCGAAATTGTCCTGCAATTGGCGCGAGCGCGCGGCCAGCTTGGCCAAGTCTTCATCGCTCAACTGGCTGACCGCTTTGTCCACCTTGCTGTAATCGATATCCGCGGACTTGAGGGCCTGCTGCGCTTGCTCGGAGGAGAACAGCTGTCGCAGCGCGGCTTCGTTGGTTCCGCGCGTTTCGGCGGGCCGCGCCGCGTCCTTGCTCAACTCTTGTGAGGTGACGACATGCTTGTCCTGCGCATGGGCGCGGGCAGGGGGCACTGCAAAGCACGGCAAAAGGACTATTGCCAGGGCCCAGCCACACCACTTCCTGCAGACGTTCATCCATCCTCCTGTAATCCCTTGTCGGCTAGGCCAATAAAGTTTACGGAATTTCAGCGCGTGCTGACAAGAAACTTTGCAGGGAACGAAGGAGAAAGGTGTCACGTTCGCTGACGGAAAAAGAGATACACAAACCCCGTGGCGACGTGTTTCGGAACAGGTGGTTGGTTAAATGCGTCGCACTGTTCGGGCTACTTGGCCGGCACCGGTGTCTGATACTTGGTCATATCCACCTGCTGCCATTCGCCGCGTTCGATCCCGGCACGGATCTGCGCGGCGGTCTTGCCTTTGTGAGATTGCTCGTACGAATAGAGCGCTTCTCGCAAGCACACACCGCAACCGGCGCCGTGCGTGCTGGCGAAGCAATCGAGCAGGCTGGTGTGGCCCTGGCTGCGGTCGCAGTGGCAATAGCAGGGCTGCTGGTAGAGGATTTTCCTCACGCGCGCCGCGAGGATATAAGCATTCTGGACCACGACGTTGTTGAACTGCGAAGGACTGAGCGTTTCCGGAAGCTGCCCTTGCGGCGGTTGGTTGTGAAACGCCGGCACCACCTCTTCCGTGCTCTGCGCCAGTTGCGTAGCGGCCCGCGGTGCGGCAATCGCCACGCCCACCGCCGCCGCGCACAAAATCGCGCCCCAGATTATTCCCCTCGTCGATCCCATTACGCCGCTCTCCAATGGCGCAAGCGAGACGCTTCGTCCTCGCCGGCCGCCATCCACTCTACTTCCGCAAAACGAAAGTTTCCACCACGTGGTTTAATTCAAATTGGGGTCGGGGGCAGGGAAAGCCCGGACGGCCCTCGCGGCCGAGGCCAGATGCTTTTCGCGCAGATTGCGCTGTACACGGCGTCCCCACGTGCGCACAAAGGTAAAATTCAGGATTCCGCCGATCGCCGAGCTGGCCACGGGAATCATGCGTCCAACCCATTTCTCGGCGGTTTCCTCGCCGAGCTTCACGGCCAGCCGCTTCGCGATACGCGGGGCCAATTTCTCAAACATTTGCTTTTCCACCAAATCTTTTCCGTAATCCACGCCGGTGGCCGACGCAGCGGCCAGCCACAATTCCACGCGCTCATCCTGGCCGCGCATCTCAAATCCGTACAGCAGGCAAAGGCGCTGAATCAGCCGCAGGGTAATCGCCGTAAGTATCCCCGCATCCGGAATCAGCGTGATCATCCCTCCAAGCCCAAATCCTGCGCCCTCGGCCAGGGCCAGCCGCTCCGCATCGCGAATCAGCTTTTGCGCAATGGCATCCAGCCGTTCCACCGGTACATCTTGCATACGGCCGAAATTCGGGACCCAGAGGCCGTGCTTGTCTGCAAGCTGCCGCCGAAAATCCTCGGGATTTACCTCCACCGAGCGCAAACCGCGCCGCACACCAAACCGCAGTACGCGGTTCAGCCCGCGCCCCATCACCGATCCGCGCCGCATTTTTCGAAATTCCGCCATCACAGTCTTAATCCTAAGAGTTTAGAGCCGCTCAAGCAACCCCGCGTTGTATCTGTGGCGCGCAAACGGCATCCAATATGGGTTCAGGGTATGGGGTTACCCGCCACGTAGCATCCAAGCTCGGGTACTACTTGACGCCGAGACGCTTTTCTGTAAACTGCCTTTTCGCCATGGCCACGATGGCACAATTCGTTCCCACCGAAGTCCCGCTGGACTTCGATTTTCCGCAGCGGGAGGCCGCCTTTTTCTACGGCCTTTTCCTGCGCGGCCACTCGGCGGACCAACTGCGCCGCGACATCGAAGTGCCGCCCGCGGTGCTCGCCAAATGGCATCGCGAAGCGGAGCGCGAGCCGGAATTGCGCGACATCTTCTCCCGCATGGTCGAATACCGCCGCCACGTCCTGGCGATCTTTGACTCACTCGTAGGCTGGGACGGCCAGCAGCAGCGCGTCCAATAGCTGCATCCTCCAGCGGCGAGCTTTCTTCTCAAGAGCACCTGTACCAACGAACAGGTCAAAAACTGTCAGGCAACCCTATTCTAACTTTCGCGCTCTAACCTTTGCCGGGACCACAAGTGTCACATAATGCAGGAGATTCGTTGATTGACGGGAGCTTCCCCCAGGGTTAGAATCCCATCTTCATAAACATTGAGGTGTCTCATGTTGCGGGCAGCCCGGGTTTCGGTCCTTTCCTTCCTTTCTCTCGCCGTCGTTGTCCCGCCACTTCTGGCGCAAGACGCTCGAGATCCTAATGCAGCGCCTGCCCCGCAGAAGCTCGACAAGGAACAAAAAAGAAAGTTGAAGAAGACGCTCAAGGAGCTGGACACTCCGTACAAGCAATGGCTCAACGAGGACGTGATCTATATCATCTCTCCCGAAGAGCGCCAGGCTTTCTTGCAATTGGCCACCAACGAAGAGCGTGAGCAATTCATCGAACAGTTTTGGTTGCGCCGCAGCAGCAATCCCGATCTCCCCGACAATGATTTCAAAGAAGAGCATTACCGCCGCATCGCTTACACCAATGAGCATTTCGCATCCGGAATTCCGGGCTGGAAGACGGACCGCGGCCGCATGTACATCATGTGGGGTCCCGCCGACGAAGTCGAATCGCATCCGAGCGGCGGCACCTACGATCGCCCCATGGAAGAAGGCGGCGGCTCGACCACTACGTACCCGTGGGAAACCTGGCGCTATCGCTATATGGAAGGCATCGGCGAAAACGTAATTTGGGAATTCGTGGACCCGTCCGGCTCCGGCGAGTATCACCTCACCATGGATCCTTCCGAAAAGGACGCGCTCTTGCACGTTCCCGGCGCTGGCTTGAGCTTGCTTGAGTCCATGGGCATGGCCTCCAAGACGGATCGATTCACGCGCTCTGACGGCACCAATCTGCCCACCACGCTGGGCGGCACGCCATCCAGCATGGATGAATTCAACCGTCTCGAACAGTATTCCAAGGCCTTCAAGCCGCCGGCCGTGAAATACAAAGATCTTGAAGCCATCGTGACTGCGCGCATCGTGCGCGACCAGGTGCACTTTGTTTATCGCACCGATTATCTAAAGGTGACCAACGACACCGTCCTCGTGCCCGTCACCGTGCAGATTCCCAACAATCAGCTTTCTTTCGACAACAAGGATGGCGTGCATTCCGCGACCATGAATATTTTTGGCCGCGTCAGCACGCTCACCGGCCGCGTGGTGCAAACCTTCGAGGATCCCGTCAGCCGCGACTTCCCGGAGAGCTTGTTTCAGCGCTCCTTGAAGCTGCAGTCCATCTATCAGAAGGCGGTTCCCCTGCGCCCCGGCCTGTATCGTTTGGACATCGTCATCAAGGACGTCAAGAGCGGCAACGTCGGCGTGATCAACACTCGCCTGCAAGTTCCAAGGTATGACGACGAGACGCTCGAGGCCAGCTCGCTGATTCTCGCCGACCAGTTGGAACACGTCCCCGCCAAGCAAATCGGTACCGGCCAGTTCGTGCTCGGCTCTTCTAAAGTCCGGCCGAAGTTGGACGGCGAGTTCCCATCCAACGAAAAGCTCGGCATCTACATGCAGGTCTATAACCTCAAGCCCGACGACAAAACGCACAAATCCAACGCCACCTTTATGTACACGGTAAAAAAGGGCAACGAGCAAGTCATGCAGTTCAAGGAAACTTCGCAAGAGATGAAGCAAACCGGCGAACAAGTCACCATCGAACGTTTGTTGCCGCTGGCTACGCTCTCTCCAGGAAAATATTCCCTGGAAGTCGTTGCCACCGATACGCTCTCGAACAAAACCGTTTCCAAGACGGCAGACTTCACCGTGAAGGCGCCGCTGGAGACCAAGAGCGCTGCTAACGCTGCGCCCGGGAGGTAGTGTCACGTGAAACAGGAACGCCTCCGAGCCTGGGGGGCCCTCATCCTGGCGCTGACGTGCTGCTCTATCGGAGCAAACACGTCGTCCGCGCAAGCCAAAGCTGCCGCCGGCAAGCTTTCTGGGATTGTGCGTGACACCACCGGTACGCCGCAGATGGGCGCGACCGTGGAGATTGTTCCCGAAGCCGCCATCAAAGCCGTTTCGCTCGGCTTGCTTACCAACATGCAGGGAATTTTTCAGGGCGAGCGCATCACGCCGGGTCTGTACACCGTTCGCGTAACCTTAGCCGGCTTTCTTCCCACCATTCAGCAGCACGTGCGCATCAGCGCCCATGTGACTACGGTAGTCCGCGTCGAGCTCGAGTCCATGTTCGCGTCGCTCGATCAGCTCCGCCGCCAGCCTTCGACTGCCAGCGTCGAAAGCGACGACTGGAAGTGGGTGCTGCGATCCGCTTCCATCACCCGCCCGGTTCTGCAGTGGGCGGACGACGGTTCCACGATCGCCAGCAACGCGTCCTCCGATGCCAATGCTGTGGGTCCGCGTGCCCGGCTGGATTTCACGGACGGTGCTCGCCGCCCGGGCTCAGCCTCCAATCTACCTTCGGCTCCGGGCACTGCTTTTGCTTATGATCTGGATCTCGGCGGAGTGAGCCGCCTGCTCCTGGCCGGGCAGATAAATTACCAAAACGAAATCGCGGGAGGTGGCATCGCCACTGTGTGGCTGCCTACCGGCTCCCTTGGCACTGGCCCGCATAGCGCGCTTGTGCTGCGCGAATCGAAGCTCGGCCCCGACGGTCCGACGTTCCGCGGCGTTCGCATGGAGCAGGGTGGCGCTCTGCCGCTGGGCGATCGCGTTTTGCTGCGCTATGGCGCTGAATACGTGATGGTTGGCATGGTAAAGTCCGCCACGTCGCTTCGCCCGCGCCTGGAATTGGATACCCGCATCACGGATGCCTGGCAAGGCGCCTTGATCTTTGCCGAAGAGCCTGGCGCGGCCACTCCCCTGGAGTCCGACGAGCGGGAAATCGGAAGCGAATTGGCTGCCGCTCTCAACGAGTTTGATTCCTTCCCCACTTTGCTTTGGCGTGGCGGCCGCCCGGTGCTCGAAGGCGGCTGGCACGAAGAAATCGCTGCGGAGCGTAAGCTTGGCTCGCATGGCAACCTTCAAGTCGCCGCTTTTCATGACGACAATCGGCACGTCGCCGTTTTTGGCCGTGGCAACGATTTGCCCGCCGCCGATTATTTCCAGGATTATTTCTCCAACGGGTTCGCCTATGACGGTGGCTCCTCCGGCAATTGGGGCATGCGTCTCGCGGTCCGCGAAAAGATCTCCGACAACTTGGAAATGACCGCCATATACACGTATGCGGGTGCCCTTAGCCCTACCGATATCCTCAACGCATCAACGCGCGACATGCTGCGCGACACCATGCACAATTCTGTCGGAGGCAGTATTTCCACAAAGCTGCCGCGCCTGCGTACCAAGCTCAATGCCAGTTACAAATGGGTCGGCGGCGAAGCCGTTTCGCGCTTGGACGCCTATGGCGAATCGCTCTATCAAATGGACCCGTTCCTCCACGTGGGTGTGCGCCAGCCCTTGCCTAAGTTTGCACCGGGCCGCTGGGAAGCGATCGCCAATTGCGACAACCTCTTCGCTCAAGGCTATGTCTCGGTGAATACGCAAGACGGCCGCGCGGTGCTGGTTCCGGCCTTCCGGACGTTCCGGGGTGGATTGAGCGTGCAGTTCTAAATGGTATTTAAGGTTCGGAAAGCTGTAGGCATCCTTCCATAAAGTGGATACCAGCGGCTTGATTTCCCCGCCAAACCGCTAACCTTAAGAAGACATTGCAGTTCCGGGTGCGGCTGTATCTTGAATAGTGGACATTGGTTTGCACCTTAAGTTTTCAGGTGGGGTGATTTTCCCCGGGGACCATGAAGCAGAATCTGCGCGTCAGTCTCGGAGCCGTTGTCCTGGCGCTTGCCACGCTGGCGGCCATGATCTTTGCCTGGCTGAACTTCGTTCAGCGGGAGACTTTTGACACCCCGGACGACGGCGTAGCATGGCTGGATACCGCGAGTGGCGCCCAAGCTTGGAGGTTGGCTCCAAACTCCCCAGCCACCCGCGCCGGCGTTCGCCCGGGCGATTTGTTGATCTCCATCAACAACGTCCCGGTCACCTCTCAGGTACAAGTCACCCGTCGCTTGTGGCATGCCGGGCTCTGGAACCAGGTCCGTTACAAGCTCTCGCGCAACGGCCGCGAGTTTGAGACCCCCATCGTTACCGCCCCCGCGGAAAAGCCTGCTTCCATCGAGAATTACGGCCGGTTTGTAGGCCTTCTGTATCTCTTCATCGGCCTGTTCATTTTCGTGCGCCGGTGGAATGCCCCGCGCGCCGTGCATTTTTACGTTTTCTGCCTGGTCTCATTCATCCTGTACTCCTTCCAGTACAGCGGCAAGCTGGACGCCTTCGACTACGAGGTGTATTGGGCCAGCATCGTCGCGAGGCTGCTCGCGCCCGCTCTGCTGCTGCACTTTGCGCTGGTCTTTCCGGAACGCGCAGCGGGTAGGCTTCGTTCGCTTTCTAAATTGGGGCTCGTCTATGGTCCTGGCGCCGTTTTACTCGTCCTTCATGCAAGCACCGCCCTCAATATGCTCGGCAATGTGCCCTGGCTCGGCTCGCGAATTCTGCTCGATAAGATCGAGTTGATCTATCTCGGGATCTATTTCTTGTCGGCCGGGCTGGTTTTCTACAAGAGCTTTCGGGAAGCACCTTCGGGTGTTCTCCGCCAGCAATTGAAGTGGCTCACGGGCGGGACGTTCGCCGGCAGCCTACCCTTCGCGGCGTTCTACGTCGTCCCGTATGTCATAGACGCCGCTACGCGCTCGTGGATGCGCGCCTCCGTCCTCAGCTTGGTGCTGATCCCGCTTTGCTTCGGCTACGCCATCATCCGCTACCGCCTGATGGATGTGGACATCATCTTCAAGCGCGGCTTGGCGTACACCGCCGCGACCGCTGCGGTGGCCGCCGTCTATTTCTCCTTGGTCGCGCTCATTGCCTATATCTTCCACGCGCAGACCTCCGGGCCGGTCGGCGGCATGATCGCCATTGTCGTCGCCGCGTTCCTGTTTCAGCCCTTCCGCGAATGGATTCAGGCGCGCCTCGACCGCTTTTTCTACCGCGACCGTCTCGACTACCGCCGCACATTGATTGAGTTCGGCCGCACGCTGACCAACGAAGTGCGCTTCGATCCCATGCTCGGTTCCGTCATGGACCGCCTCTCGCAGACCCTGCTGGTCGACCGCCTGGCTATCTTCATGGAAGATCCTTTTCAGCCCGGACGCATGCGCCTCGCCCGTTCCATGGGCGTGCGCCTTTCCGAGCCCATGGATATCAGCTTCCTCGAGCCGGCCCGGCCCGAGTACGCCCGGGGGGCGCTCTTTTTTGAGTCGCCCCGCGCGGCGCGAGACGTTTCCGATTCGGTCCGTCAAACCCTCGAGCAATTGGATTTGAACTATTTCGTTCCCTGCCGTATTCGCGAGCACACCGTTGCCGTCCTCGGTCTCGGCAAGACCGTCGATGGCGATTTTCTTTCCAGCGATGACGTTGAGTTGGTACAAACCATCGCCGGCTATGTCGCCGTGGCTCTGGACAACGCCCAGCTCTATTCTTCGCTCGAGCAGAAAGCGCTGGAGATCGCGCGCCTCAAGGATTTCAGCGAAAACATCGTCGAGTCGTTGAACGTCGGCGTGCTGGCCGTCGATCTCGGCGGCATGGTCGAGTCCTGGAACACGCGCATGGAGCAACTCTTCAGCGTGAAGCGTCAGGACGCCGTGGGCCGCCAGTTGCGCGCGCTTCTGCCGGAAGAGCTAGCCGATGAAATTGCCGCGCGGCGCGATGAAGAGCAGATCACTGGCATCTACAAGCAGCGGCTGCATCACCAGGGCAAATTCCTTACTCTCAACGTTTCCATTACTCCGCTGGTCAGCAAATCCGGCGAGCGCATCGGCCGCCTCCTGCTCTTCGACGACGTCACGCAGCGCGAGCGCATGGAAGAGCAGATGACCCAGACGGAGAAGCTCACGTCCCTGGGCCTGCTCGCTGCCGGTGTGGCCCACGAAGTCAACACTCCGCTCGCGGTCATTTCCAACTACATCCAAATGCTGGCCAAGCAAATGCCCAGCGAGGATCCGCGCCACGCCATCATCGACAAAATCGTCAAGCAGACGTTCCGGGCCAGCGAAATCGTCAATAACCTTTTGAATTTCTCGCGCACCGGCGCCGCCGAGTTGGCCGATATCGACGTCAATCGCGTCGTCGAGGAAACTCTCTCGCTGGTCGCGCACCCACTCAAGACTTCTCAAATTCACATTGTCAAGCAATTGGGCGATTCCTTGCCGCCGGTGCGCGGCTCCGCCAACAAGCTCCAGCAAGTTTTTCTCAATCTATTTCTGAATGCGCGCGACGCCATGCCCGCCGGCGGCATGCTCGAAATCCGCACCACCGCCCACAATGGCAGCGTCGAGGTCGAAGTGGCCGACACTGGCGCGGGCATTCCACGCGAGCACATTCATCGCATTTTCGACCCGTTTTTCACCACCAAATCGAACGGCCGCGGCACAGGCCTGGGCTTGTCCGTCAGCTACGGTATAATCAAAGAGCATGCAGGAAAAATCGATGTACGTTCGACCCCCGGAAAGGGCACATCCTTCCACGTTGAGTTTCCCGCGCTCAAGAAAGCAGTCCATGCCTAAGGGCTCGATTCTCGTAATCGACGACGAATCTGAAATACGCGAGGGCCTGGAGCTGCTGCTCACCAGCGAGGGCTATGGTGTCTCCACCGCGGGAACCGGCGAATCCGGCCTCGCCAGGCTCGAAGAGCGTCCCTTTGACCTGTTACTGCTGGACGTCAGCCTTCCCGACCGCAACGGTTTGGAGCTGCTCAAGGAAATCCACCGCCGCGATCCCCATCTTTCCATCGTGCTCATCACCGCATACGGCTCCATCGACATGGCGCGCGCCGCCTTCAAAAGCGGCGCCATGGATTACATCACTAAGCCGTGGTCCAACGACGAGCTCCTCGCTCAGGTTGCGCAAGCTGTGGAATCGCGCCGCCTGCGCGAGGAAAACGTGCAGCTCAAGCGGGCCCTTAAGCAGCGCTTCAATTTCCCCAGCATCATCGGCAAAAGCGAGAAGATGCTGACGCTGCTCGACCTCGTCACGCAGGTCGCGCCCTCGCGCTCTACCATACTCGTCAGCGGCGAGAGCGGCACGGGCAAAGAACTCATCGCCAAGGCCATTCACTCCGCCTCCACCCGGGCGGACAAAGCGTTTGTGCCCGTCAATACCGGTTCCATTCCTGTCGACCTCCTGGAGTCCCAGCTTTTCGGCCACGTCAAGGGCGCGTTCACCAGCGCCGTAGCCTCCAAAAAAGGCCTCTTCGAGGTCGCCGATCAGGGCACCATCTTCTTCGACGAAATCGCCACCATTAGTCCGGAAACTCAGGCCAAGCTCCTCCGCGTCATTCAGGAACGCGAATTCATGCGCCTTGGCGGCACCGAACAGATTAAGGTCGACGTCCGCATCGTCGCCGCCTCCAACGTGGATCTCCTCACCCTCGTCCGCGAAGGCCGCTTCCGCGAAGATCTCTACCACCGCCTCAACGTCATTCACCTGCTATTGCCGCCGCTCCGCGACCGCCGCGAAGACGTGCCCGCGCTGCTTGCGCATTTCCTCGACCGCTATTGTCAGGAAAACAGCAAGCCCATGCGCAACTTCACGCAGGCCGCGCTGAAGCTCTTGATGGATTATGATTGGCCGGGCAACGTCCGCGAGCTCGAAAATGTCGTCGAACGCGCCGTCGTCCTGTCCACCCAGGAACGCGTCGACGTCGACCTGCTGCCCGAAAATATTCGCAGCAGGGAAATTGTGCGCGGCGTCCGTCTGCAGCTTTCCGAATTTCTTCCGCCCCTGCCCGGCGAACCCGGTTCGCGCTCCGGCGCCGACAATTCACAGCCTTCGCTCTTTCAAATCATGGACGAGATCGAGCGCCGCATCATTATCGATATGCTCGAGCGCACCGCTTGGAACCAGACCGACGCCGCCGAGCGCTTTATGATTCCGCTCTCCACCCTCAATCAAAAAATCAAGCGCCTTGGCATCGACGTGCGCCGCCGCGGCCGTGCCGATGAAACCTTCACCGCCGCCATCGGCAAGTAACTTTTCATTTGCATCTCCGGTACAGTGTAGGCACAGTACCTTGCTATGCTTTTGCGCCTCCCCAACCCCGCGGCGCGCCTCGCCGTCCTCGCTCTTGCTTTCGTGCTCGCGGCAACACTCACATTTTTTAGCGTTCGCAACGCCCGCGCCACCCATCAAGCGGAACTTGGCACGCGCGCCGGTTACGAAGCCGCGACCACCCTCGAGCCTGCCAACCCGGAAAACTGGTACCTTCTCGGCCGCTATTGGCAGTACGCTTTCGACGATCCCGATGCTTCCCTCGCCATCAGCAATTTTCGCCGCGCGCTCTCTCTAAATCCTGGTTACGCCGACGCCTGGCTCGATCTCGGCACGGTGTATGAATCCGAGGACAACTTCCCTGCCGCCCGCGATGCCTACCTGCAGGCCCGCAAGGCCTATCCCGTATCCGCGGCTGTCGCGTGGCGCTACGGAAATTTTCTGTTGCGCCAGGGCGAAGTCCAGCCAGCCTTTGCGGAAATTCGCCGCGCCGTTTACGCCGACCCCAAGCGCAGCGCCGAAGCCTTCTCGCGTTGCTGGCGTGTCGATCCCGACATTGAATCCATTCTCAACAACGTTATTCCGCCCGACCGCGCTGCTTACCTCGACGTCATTCGCGAGCTCGCCGCCGCCGATCAGCTGCCCGCAACGCTCACGGTCTGGCAGCGCCTGGTTTCCCTGCATCCACGCATGAGCCCCGCCGATGCCATTTCCTTCGCCGATTTCCTCATTCAGAAAGGTCATTTTGACGACGCGCATCGCGTCTGGCAGGATGCCTTCCAGCTTTCCGACGTCGCCACTGGCGATCCTCCGGGTTCCGTGCTATGGGATGGTGGCTTTGA
>Ga0210409_10000980_pt1 | contig 40331 bp, 38 predicted proteins | sample IncBWH17MmetaG_FD_161649 | JGI IMG/M metagenome (GOLD analysis project Ga0210409, IMG submission 161649) | Forest soil microbial communities from Barre Woods Harvard Forest LTER site, Petersham, Massachusetts, United States - Inc-BW-H-17-M | ecosystem: Environmental > Terrestrial > Soil >... | reverse complement strand
TCATTTACCTCTCAGCTGCTTCGCTTGTTTCGCGTCGTTCTCAACGGGAGGCGAACTATAGCAACCCTTTTAAAACCCAGCAAGTACTTTGTTAAAAATATTTCGATTTATCTCTTTTTGCCCAAATTCGCGCCTATCAACAGCACTCACTCACTACACATCAACAGAATTCAACACCGCCCAGCGCGCGGCACTCACGCCCTTTTCCAGGCTGATCCGGCTGACTATCTGTTCCAGCTGCGAATGATTGCTAGGTGAAGTAATCAAATCTGCCCGCACCTCAAGCTGGGTACCTGAAGCCAAGTCCTCGCTATGCAGCGACTGCACAACCAGGTGCGGCATGCCATTCAACATATGCAGCATCAAGGTACGCACCTGCACCTCGTCTTCCGGCCGACATACTATAGAGAGGCGATATACCTGCTCGATTTCAGTCGCGCTATGCAGATCCTGGCGATTGATCAGGTGAGACACCCCACGCAACAATACATTGGCGCCCAAAATTGCAGCCGCGCCGATGGCTGCTTCCAATGCATGGCCGAGCCCGCACAACACGCCAACCGCCGCCGAGCACCACAATGTCGCAGCGGTATTGAGCCCGCGCACGTTAATCCCTTCACGCATGATGACGCCAGCGCCAAGAAAGCCGATACCGGACACGACATAAGATGCGATCCGGGTCGCGCCCTGCGGATCAGACTCGAATGCAGAGACCATGACGAACAAGGATGCGCCGATCGATACCAGGGCGTTAGTCCGCAAACCGGCCATGCGCTGGCGCATTTGACGCTCCGCGCCTATCAGCGAACCTAAGGTCAAGGCGAGCAATACGCGCAAGGTAAATATTTTCCAATCCATCTTCACTACCTTTCTGTGTGCATCGCCATGCCAGCTGGCGACATTCCATGGGTGCTCATCGCTGCTTCAGGTACTGAAGATCAGCGAACAATGCAAACAAACGAATGGATGGGATATATATGGTGGCGATGCGGGATCGCACGAGATACTACAGCGCGTCAATTCACAAGCTGTAGCAATGAGCGACTACTAACTAGCAGATGAATTGCAGCGGGCTGTGCGCCCATCCACGGGTACTGGTCCAACTGTCCAAAGGCGAATCCCCTGCAACGATAGTCCACGGAATTCTATTTAGACACTATGGGCAAGTCAAGCAACAACCTCTGCATCGGCGGCGAGCTTGCGTAGAACATGCGCCGCCGCGACCAGGCCGAAGGTTGCAGTTACTACTACCGCCGAGCCATAACCGGCACAATTCAGGCCTGTGACACCGGGCGCGGCGTCAGCGTCGATGCTGCATGCCTCTTCGGTGAGCGGCGCACTTAACGGTTCGGTGGAAAAAACGGCGTCAATGCCGAAGCGGTTCCTGTCGCCGCGCGGGAAACGGTGTTCCGAGCGTAAACGCTTGCGCACCTTGGCCAACAAAGGCTCTTGTTCGGTCTTGGAGAGATCGCGGATTTCGATCCGGGTAGGATCGACCTGACCGCCGGCGCCGCCAATCGTGATCAGGCGAATACCCTTGTCTCGGCAATAGGCGATCAATGCCGTCTTGGCGCGCACATTATCGATGGCGTCGATTACATAATCGTAGCGCTGCTCCCCTATCATTTCCGGCAAATTATCTGCAGTGATGAAATCTTCCACCTCGGTCACATGGCAGTAGGGATTGATCTGGGCGATACGGGCCGCTAGCGCGCTCACTTTGGCTTGGCCAAGCGTATCGGTCAGCGCATGGACCTGACGGTTGATGTTGGATTCGGCCAGATTATCCAGATCGATCATGGTCAAATTGCCGATCGCACTACGCGCCAATGCCTCGATGGCCCAAGAGCCAACTCCGCCGACCCCGATCACGCAGACATGCGCTTGCAGGAAACGCGCCAGCGCGGCGGCGCCATACAGGCGCGAAATACCGCCAAAGCGCCGATCGAAATCGATCTCGTCGAGGTCGATGGCAGTGGGAACGGAAACGCCGGAAGCGCTTGATACGACAGATGAAGGCATGGTTGGAAGCAAAAAAATACAGGCAATCGCCAAAATATCCGAGAACGACCAGATATCGCTATTGACGCTATTTTACCGGCTCCGCAAGACGGATTTATTTTGAAGTGCTTTAATATGAGTACATTGCCATTTATCGAAAAATTATCAGATAAGCATCTATTCGCCAAGAGCGCCCCAGGTTAACCACGAGATACATCATCATGCCAAACGCACTGATCAGCACGGCGCCGGATTTCAGCCAGCCGATAGCCGTCCTCAAACACTGCCACGAACGGATACGCAAGCAGCTCGCAACACTGCAGAATTTGCTCGACCATGTGCCGCAACACGGCAACGATGCCCAGGCACAGCAAGCGGCCCACAGTGTCATGCGCTATTTCAATCAAGCCGCCCCGCATCATCACGCAGATGAAGAACACGACCTGCTGCCGATGTTGAACTCCACAGCAACCGGAGAAGATGCCGCCGTGCTGCAAAAACTGATGCCGGAAATCCTGGCCGAACATCAGCAGATGGATAGTCTCTGGCATTCTCTTAACCAACAATTGAGCCATATCGCCGACGGCGAAGCGGCAACCCCGGCGACGCTGCTTTCGGCGCAAGATGTCCATCAATTTTCCAGCATCTACTCTGCTCATATGGAAAAGGAAGAAACCTGGATCGCCCCCATGGCAAAGCGTATTTTCAATGACCAGCAGATGCAACAACTAGGAGCAGCAATGCAACAACGTCGAGGTATTTCAGCATGAGCCAAACCAAGGACCGATCAATCGCAGATCTCAGAATCGACTACAGCCAAGCCAGCTTGTCAGAAGCAGACAGCGCCGCTGATCCAATTATGCAATTCGGAAAATGGTTTGATGAAGCCATCCAGGCTGAAGTGCCGGAAGCGAATGCAATGAGCCTGGCAACGGTGGGAAGCAATGGCCGGCCATCGTCGCGCATCGTACTGATCAAGCAATTTGATGAACGTGGTTTCACCTGGTTTACCAACTTCGAAAGCCGCAAGGGCCACGAGCTTCTGGAGCATCCCTACGGCGCGCTGTTGTTTCACTGGATAGCGCTGGAACGCCAGGTACGCATCGAAGGCAGAGTCGAGCGTGTCTCCGAAAGCGAGAGCGATGCTTATTTTCACAGCCGTCCGTTACGCAGCCGACTCAGTGCGATCGCGTCGGCACAAAGCCAGCCCATAGGCAGCCGTGACGTGCTGGAAGCCGAATATGCAAAGGCCGAACAAGAGTTTGGCGATCACCCGCCGCGTCCAAATCATTGGGGCGGCTACAGACTTTTTCCGGATACGGTAGAATTTTGGCAAGGACGGCGGTCCCGTTTGCATGACCGGATTTTGTATACTTTGAACGCAGAAGGCAGCTGGCAGCGGCAACGCCTGCAGCCTTAGTTCTGCGTCATCGGTCAACGCTGACCGCTTGGTACAAGTATTTAATCACCGGAGGAGAAATCGTGTTCTGGGAAAAGAAGCTTGAAAACTGGGTCAACGAAGTCCGTCACCGTGCCGCACTACCGTTGCGGCTCGAATTGTGGAACGGCCAGCGGTTTGACTTTGGCAGCTATGCGGCGCCAGAGGTTACTGTACGTGTGCCGCATGTCTCCTCGCTTAGTTACCTGCTGACGCCATCTCTCGCCAATCTCGGCGAGGCCTATGTCGAAGGCAAAATTGAAGTCGAAGGGAAAATCAAGGAAATCATCGCTGTCGGCAATGCACTGGCCGCCAATACACTGAAGGCGGATGGCAAATTTTCCCGCATTACCCGCACTTTCCGTCACAACAAGGAAAAGGACGCCGAAGCGATTCGTTATCACTACGACGTCTCCAATGATTTTTACAAGCTGTGGCTGGACCAGAACATGGTCTATTCCTGCGCCTATTTCGAGAACGGCGATGAAGACCTGGCCACTGCCCAACTCAAGAAAATCGATCACATCCTGACCAAGATCCAGGTCCAGCCGGGCCAAACCCTGCTCGATATCGGCTGTGGCTGGGGCGCTCTGGTATTGCGGGCGGCGCAAAAATTCGGCGCTAGATGCGTTGGCATCACGCTCTCGGAAAACCAGTACGCATTAGCCAAGGAGCGGGTTGCGCAAGCCGGCCTTGAAGACCGGATAGAGATTCGCCTGCAAGACTATCGCGATATTACCGGCAGCTTCGACAGGATTACCAGCGTCGGCATGTTCGAGCATGTCGGCCTGAATCACCTGCCTGGGTATTTTTCGCGTATCCGCAGCTTGCTGGCGGACGACGGCATCGCGATGAATCACGGCATCACCACCACCGACATCGACAATGGCGAATCCCCATACGGCGGCGGCGAATTCATCGAAAAGTATGTGTTTCCGCATGGCGAGTTGCCGCATATCGGCCTGGTGTTGAAAACCATGCAGGAAGGCGGGCTCGAAGTATTCGACGTGGAAAATCTACGGCGCCACTATGCCAAGACTTGCGGCATCTGGGCAGACAATCTGGAAGCGCGTGCCGACGAGGTTAGAAAAGTCGTCGATGACCGCCGCTTCCGCATCTGGCGCATTTATCTGGCTGGCAGTTCCTACGGTTTCGACCGCGACTGGATGTCTCTGTACCAGGTCGTTTGCCGCAAAGCAGGTCGCAGCGCGAGCACCTTGCCTTGGTCCCGGGATTATATTTATCAGGCGTCGAAATAGTCCGTGGACTATCCATACCCACTGCTCCGCCTGGAACAGTGGGTAAACCCTCAGCTGCCGATGACCTTCTCGGTAAATATCTTCCGCAACTTTGCCACTTTTGGCGCGACTACGAACGCACAATAACCCTGTAACGGATGTTGGCGGAAGTAGTTCTGATGGTAGTCCTCCGCCTTGTAATAAGTTTCTGCAGGACTCAACTCGGTGATAATGGGCGCATCCCAGACATTGGCCATTTCTGCAATCACCTGTTCCGCAGCTTTTTTCTGCTGCGGCGACTGATAATAAATTGCAGAACGGTATTGCGTGCCGACGTCGTTGCCCTGTCGGTTCAAGGTGGTTGGGTCGTGAATCGTAAAGAAGATTTCCAGCAACTCACGAAAACTGATCTGATCCGTGTCGAATGTCACCGCCACCACTTCGGCGTGACCAGTAGTGCCTTCGCAGACCTGCTCATAAGTCGGGTTCGCTACCTGGCCGCCGGTATATCCCGATTCGACATGCTGCACTCCCTTTATTTCCTGGTACACCGCCTCCAGGCACCAGAAGCATCCGCCCCCTAAAACTGCAACTTCCTTGGTCATGGCCGCTACTCCCTGGTTACTTTCCGCTAACACTTTCACTTTAACGCAATCTGCCGCCACTTGTCGATGTAGATATGCAGAATCTCATATGCAATCCATGCGGGCAAAAAAATGCCCTGGCTATGCAGGGCATTTAGTACAAACCTTATCCGGCGATTTAGAACTTGTAGCCGACTGTCAGTATCGACACCAAAGGATTCAGAGTGATTTTGGTAGTGGCGTGGGTCGTTGTTCCATCGCTGTGGCGAGTACTCAGGTCAGCCTTGGTGTCCAGCGGGACATACGACAGGGAGAAGCTGGCGGACCAGTTCTTGTCGAAATTATAGGCCATGCCAACCGTCCCGACCGGCGCGAAAGAACTGCTCAAATCGGCGCTGGTGGAAGCGCCAGGATCGCCGCCGCCCAGAAGTCCGGTCAGGCTGCTGGTCAGCTTGATGTTCGAATACCAGACGTATGTAACGCCGGCGCCGACAAAAGGACGGAATTGGCTGTTAGCGTCGCCGAAGTAGTATTTCGCCACGACCGCCGGACTCCATTGCGTGGCCGTGCCAAGCTGGCCGAGGCTATTCAGGGAACCTGCGCCGCTCAGCTTGAATTTCGGCGGAATGCCCAAGTCCGCCGTTACGGCGATATTGTCGGTAAAGAAATGGGTCATCTGCAGGATGACAGTGTCAGCGTTGGAAACATGCGCGCCGCTATTTGGCACCGTGAAGGTCCCGAGCTTCAACGGCTCGCTGGACTGGTTCAGCCCGAGGTGTGCCCAGCCGACGTTGAGGAGATTGTCGCCAGCCTGCTGCGCCATGGCAGGAGCCGCGAATGCTGCCAGTACGGACAGGGCCGCCAGTTTCGGCAATACGTTGAATTGTTTTTTCATATGTCTTCTCCAAGTTACACTTCATTTTTAGTAGCGGGATTTTTGCCTGCAGCGAATACAGTACAAACCCATTTTTTTGGCGTTTTTCCGTTCTGGCCTGGCCAGACAACGCTCTCTTATTCGACTGCATTTACCAGAACTGGCGCATCCGTAACTTCCGGATATCTTTTTCCATGCTTTTTTCCATCGAAAAGAACGCGCGTGCTATTCTTTTTTTACACTATGCCAGCTTTAGAATCGTTTGACTACAGTTGTAGCTTTTTTACCTCAAATTATTTTTTGAAACCTGCCAGGACGGCAGATGAATCGTGCGCGGCACGGCGTAAACGGTCATTGACGCCCTGCCAGTCCGGGTCGGACGGCGGTGCTTCAACCACGATCAGGTCGGCCGCCGCATGATCCATATTGCGCAGCGCGGCATAGAGATCATGGGCATACGCCGGGGCTGAAGCTGCCATGGGAAATTGCGCGGCCAAAGGCGGAATCTCCTTGGCCAGCGTGGAATAGCTGATCAGCGCCAGGCTTTGTCCGGCCTGGCGCATCTGCTGCAGGGTGTCCGCCAGCTGCGCCGAGGGCACCAGCAGCACCGGGGTGCGCGGCGCATAGTGCGATTCCAGCGTGCCTGAAGCGCGCGGAGCGGCGGCGTCGGCGGCTTGTACCGCGACTCCCAGCACCGCGCCGATTTGCGCGGCGCTGATATGGCCGGGCCGCAGCAGCACCGGTCCATGCGACGCCAGGCGCGACAAATCGATGATGGTCGACTCGATGCCGACCTCGCTCTGGCCGCCATCCAGGATACAAGCAATCGGGCTATCGCCGTCGGCGTCGAATTCATCGCGCACATGCTGCGCCGTGGTCGGGCTGACATGGCCGAACTTGTTTGCAGACGGGCCGGCAATGCCGCCCTTGCCGCCTTTGAACTCGCGCAGCAAAGCCTGCGCCACCGGATGCGACGGGCAGCGCAAGCCGATCGAGCTCTGGCCGCCCGAAACCTGGTCCGGTATGTGCGCGGCGCGCGGCAAGATCAGCGTCAGCGGCCCCGGCCAAAAAGCGGCGATCAGCGCTTGCGCCTGCGGCGGCACCGACTCCACCCAATAAGCGATGTCAGCTTCCGGCGCGACATGGACGATCACCGGATGATTGGACGGACGTCCTTTGGCAGCGTAGATGCTGGCCACCGCCGCCGCATTCTCGGCATCGGCTCCCAGCCCGTACACCGTTTCGGTAGGAAACGCGACCAATGCGCCCGCCTCCAGCTTGCGCGCGGCCAGCCGGATTGCTTGCTGATCGATGATCGAGTCTTTCATTTACGCCGCGATGCCGAGGATATCGCAGGCTTGCGCCAGTTGCTGCTGGGCTTCAGCCATGGTCGCTGCGATGAAAGTGATATGCCCCATCTTGCGCGCACGGCGCGCCTGCGCCTTGCCGTACAAATGCAAATGCGCCGCCGGCAAAGCCAGGATCCGGTCCCATGCCGGTTCACGCGCTTGCTGGCCGTCGCCGTCAAACCATACATCGCCCAGGATATTCAGCATCACCGCCGGCGAATGCTGGCGGGTATCGCCCAAAGGCATGCGCGCCATGGCCCGCACCTGTTGTGCGAACTGGCTGGTGACGCAGGCATCCATGGTGTAGTGGCCACTGTTGTGCGGGCGCGGCGCCATTTCGTTGACCACCAGCGAACCGTCTTGCAAGACAAAAAATTCAATGCACAAGACGCCGACATACGCGAGTTGCTCAATGATGGCCAGCGCCGCATGCTGGGCGCGCCTGGCGGTTTCGTCGCAGACATTCGGACCTGGTACCGTAGTGGTAAACAGGATGCCGTCGCGATGCACGTTTTCGGCAATCGGATACACCGCTGCCGTACCGTCAACGCCACGCACCACCAGCACCGAAACCTCGTAGGCCAGCGGCAGCATCTTTTCCAGCACGCAAGCGACGCCGTTCATGCCGGCAAATGCCTGACGCACCTCGTCCAGGCTGCGCACCCGAACCTGACCCTTGCCGTCATAACCGAGCCGGACCGTTTTCAGGATGCCGGGCAATAATTCGGCGGGAATATTATCGATATCCGCTACTGATTCAATCAGATGATGCGGCGCCGGCAGCACCGTCGAAGCCTTGGCGCACTCGGTAAAAAACCGCTTTTCCACCATACGGTCCTGGGCTACCGAAACACAGGCAGCGGCGGGAGCCACAAAGCTGTGCTGCGCCAGAAGCGCCAGGCTCTCGGCGGCAACGTTTTCAAATTCGGTGGTCACCGCCGCACACAAACCTGCCATCTCGGTCAAGGCAACTTCATCGCTGTAGTCGGCCAGAAAATGGCGATCGGCGACATGCGCGGTGGGGCAATCCTGCTCTGGTTCGAGCACGGCCACCTTGTAACCCATGGCTTGCGCTTCATGGGTGAACATGCGGCCCAGCTGGCCGCCGCCCATCACGCCCAGCCAGGTTGATGGCGTGGTGCCGGGAACTATAGGATCTGTCGAATCGTGCACTTTGTCTTCCATACCACTCATACCGGAGGCAATTTCATATCAAGGGCAATTTGTGTCTGCTTGACGCGGAACGCCAGCAACTTCTCGGCCAGCACCTCGTCGGTGCAGGCCAGCATAGCGATTGCCGACAGCGCCGCGTTTGCCGCGCCAGCTTCACCTATGGCATAGGTTGCGACTGGAATCCCCTTCGGCATCTGCACGATAGACAGCAAGGAATCCTCGCCGCGCAAATACTTGGATGGCACCGGTACGCCCAGCACCGGCACGATGGTCTTGGCCGCAATCATGCCCGGCAGATGGGCGGCGCCGCCGGCGCCGGCGATGATAGCGCGCAAGCCGCGCGCACGTGCCGTTTCAGCATAAGCAAACATCTGATCCGGCATGCGGTGCGCCGAGATCACTTGTGCTTCGTGTGGAACGCCAAACTCGGTCAGGATGGCGACCGCGTGCTGCATCACCTCCCAATCGGAAGAGGAACCCATGACGATGCCGATCAAGGGCTGCTGGTCTTTCACCACGGCTGCAGTGCTCATCATCAGTCCTTCAGCGTTTCGCCGGTCAGGCTGAACAGCGCTTCGCGATACTTGGCGCCGGTTTTTTCAATCACATCCGCCGGCAAGGTTGGCGCAGGCGCCGTCTTGTCCCAGCTGGTGACGGTTTCCAGGTAATCGCGCACGAATTGCTTGTCGAACGATGGCGGCGAGATCCCGACCTGATAGCTGGACGCCGGCCAGAAGCGCGACGAATCGGCGGTCAGCACTTCATCCATCAGATGCAGGACGCCGTTCTGGTCGAGGCCGAATTCGAATTTGGTGTCGGCGATGATGATGCCGCGCGTCGCCGCATAGTCGGCTGCGGTCTTGTATAGCTCGATACTGATGCTGCGGATCTTGCCGGCCAATTCCGTGCCGATCCGCCTTTCCATGTCGTCAAAACTGATGTTCTCGTCATGCGCGCCCATCTCGGCCTTGGCGGCCGGAGTGAAAATCGGTTCAGCCAGCTTCTCGGCCTGCTGCAAACCCGCCGGCAAGGCAATGCCGCAGATCGCACCAGTCGCCTGATAATCTTTCCAACCCGATCCGATGATGTAGCCACGCACCACCGCCTCGACCATGATCGGCTCCAGGCGCTTCGCCACCACCGCACGGCCGCGCACTTGCTCGACTTCATCCGGCGCCACTACCGATTCCGGAGCAATCCCGGTCAAATGGTTAGGAACAATCGCAGCCAGCTTGTCAAACCAGAAATCGGACATGCGGTTCAAGACCTTGCCTTTGCCCGGGATAGGTTGATTCATGATGACGTCGAAAGCCGACAGACGATCAGAGGTCACGATCAGGATCTTGTCTTCACCGACAGCGTAGTTTTCGCGCACCTTGCCGCGACCCAGCAGCGGCAGGGAAGTAATGGTGGATTGGTAAAGGCTTGTCATGGTTATTCCATAAGTCAGAAAACCAGATAGCGAATGGCTGAAGCACCATCCGTTACCTGGTAAATTATCGCGCCAAGCCTCGCCTGGCGCTATTACAACGTCTATTTGTTTATTACTGAACGATCTGCGCCAGCTCGCCCTTCTTGTATTTCTCTGCAATTTTCTCCAGCGAAACCGGCTTGATCTTGGCGGCTTGGCCTTCGCAGCCAAACGCCAGGAAGCGGGCTTTTACGACTGCCTTGGCAGCTTCGCGAGCCGGCTTGAGGTAATCGCGCGGGTCGAATTTGCTTGGATTCTCGATCAGGTAACGGCGAATCGCACCGGTCATCGCCAACCGGATATCGGTATCGATATTGATCTTGCGCACGCCGTGACGAATCCCTTCCTGGATTTCTTCGACCGGCACACCGTAGGTTTCTTTCATGTCGCCGCCGAACTGACGAATTTCCGCCAGCAATTCCTGCGGTACCGATGACGAACCGTGCATCACCAGATGGGTGTTGGGAATGCGGGTGTGGATTTCCTTGATGCGCTCAATCGCCAGGATATCGCCGGTTGGCTTGCGCGAGAACTTGTACGCACCGTGCGAAGTACCGATCGCAATCGCCAGCGCATCGCACTGGGTCTGCTTGACGAAATCGGCCGCTTGCGAAACGTCGGTCAGCAGCTGCTCGCGGGTCATCTTGCCGTCGGCGCCGTGACCGTCTTCCTTGTCGCCCATCATGGTTTCCAGCGAACCGAGCACGCCCAGTTCCGCTTCCACGGTGACACCGATTGCGTGCGAGAACTCCACCACTTTGCGCGATACTTCTACGTTGTATTCGTAGCTGGCAACCGATTTGCCATCTTCCATCAGCGAGCCGTCCATCATCACCGAGGTGAAACCGGACTTGATCGCCGCCATGCATACTGCCGGCGACTGGCCGTGATCCTGATGCATCACCACTGGGATGTGCGGGTAAGCTTCTACCGCTGCTTCGATCAGGTGACGCAAAAACGCTTCACCGGCGTATTTGCGGGCGCCGGCCGACGCTTGCATGATGACCGGCGCGCCGACTTCATCGGCGGCCTGCATGATGGCAGTGACTTGTTCCAGGTTGTTGACGTTGAAAGCAGGCAGGCCATAGCTATTTTCAGCTGCATGGTCCAGCAATTGACGCATGGATACGAGAGGCATGTTGTACTCCGATAATAAAAACCTGTTGTGGAACAGCGTTCAAGTTGGGCATCAATGTGAAAGAAAAGTGCCCCGACCGATTCTGCTCCAACGCATTCCGACTATTTCCGACTAATTTAATACTCGCCGATCTTCATGATCTTGAGCGCATTGGTGCCGCCGATTTGCCCCATCGGCTCGCCCCATGTGACCACCACCAGATCACCCAGTTGCACCACGCCCTTGGCCAGCAGCAAATTCTGCGCGGCTTTCAGCACTGCCTCACGGTCAGTGGATTTACCCAGTTCAAAAGTTTGCACATTGCGGTACAAGGCTGCCTTGCGCTGGGTAGCAACACTCGGGGTGAGAGCAAAAATCGGGATATCGATGTTGTGCCGGCTCATCCACAGCGGCGTCGAGCCGGATTCGGTCAGTGCCGCAATCGCCTTGACCCGCAAATGGTGCGCGGTAAACAAGGCGCCATAGGCAATCGATTGGTCGACACGGGTGAAACGGACATTCAGGAAATCGGCGTCGAGCTTGCAGTCTTCCGATTTCTCGGCTTCCAGGCAAATCGCCGCCATCGCTTCCACCGTCTCCACCGGATATTTGCCGGAAGCGGTTTCAGCCGAAGTCATTACGGCATCGGTGCCATCCAGCACAGCGTTGGCGACGTCGGATACTTCAGCCCGGGTCGGCACCGCATTGACGATCATCGATTCCATCATCTGGGTCGCGGTGATCGCCAGCTTGTTGGACGCGCGCGCCATCTTGATCATGCGCTTTTGCAGCGCCGGCACAGCGGCATTACCGACTTCCACCGCCAGGTCGCCGCGGGCCACCATGATGCCGTCGGAAGCATCGAGAATTTCTTGCAGCACCGGGATCGCTTCTGCCCGTTCGATCTTGGCGATCATCATCGGCTTGTGATCGTAAGCTTCGCCGGCCACGTTGGCCAGTTGCCGCGCCATTTCCATATCGGTAGCGTTCTTCGGGAACGACACGGCGACGTAGTCAGCCCGGAAACTCATGGCGGTCTTGATGTCGTCCATGTCCTTGGCGGTCAGCGCCGGCGCCGACAAGCCGCCGCCCTGGCGGTTGATGCCCTTGTTGTTGGACAGTTCGCCGCCGATCTTGACGACAGTGTGAATCTCGTTGCCGATGATTCTTTCGACCGTCAATACAATCAAGCCATCGTTGAGCAACAGTACGTCGGCCACTTTCAAGTCACGCGGCAAGGCTTTGTAATCGAGACCGACACGCTCCTGGCCGCCCATGGCGCAATCGGCGTCGAGAATGAATTTTTCGCCATTCTTCAATTCGATCTTGCCTTGCTCGAACTTGCCGACGCGGATTTTCGGCCCTTGCAAGTCGGCCATGATGGCGACTTGCTTGCCGCAGGCTGCAGCTACTTCACGCACCAGCTTGGCGCGATCGATATGATCCTGCCCCTTGCCATGCGAAAAATTCAGGCGCACCACATCGACCCCGGCGGTGAACATCCGCGCCAGTGTGTCGGCATCGCTAGATGCGGGTCCGATAGTGGCGACGATCTTGGTAGCTCTTTGCATGGACAACCTTTCAGTACATCATGAACAAACACCAGGACGTTGGTCGCTTCCAACCAATTGTCCGACTTGCCGCTAATAGCCCTTAGCGATGCGCCTAAGCAGCGCGTTGCAACAGAATCTCAACCGCCGGCAAGGTCTTGCCTTCCAGGAATTCCAGGAAAGCGCCGCCGCCGGTGGAGATATAACCGATCTTGTCGGTAATCTTGTATTTGGCAATCGCCGCCAGCGTATCGCCGCCGCCGGCAATCGAAAATGCCTTGGAGCCGGCAATCGCCAGCGCCAGCGTCTTGGTGCCTTCGCCGAACTGGTCGAATTCAAACACGCCGACCGGACCGTTCCAGACGATGGTACCGGCCTGGCTGATTTGCGCCGCCAGCATCGCCGCAGTCTTGGGGCCGATGTCCAGGATCAGGTCATCGTCAGCCACATCGCCGACATCCTTGACCTGTGCCGCCGCAGTCGGTGAAAACTCCTTGGCGCACACAACATCCACCGGAATCGGCACCGAAGCGCCGCGTTTGGCCATCATCTCGATAATGGCTTTGGCTTCATCGACCAGATCCGGTTCCGCCAGCGATTTGCCGATTTTCAAGCCGCTGGCCAGCAAGAAGGTATTGGCGATGCCGCCGCCGACGATCAGATTGTCGACCTTGTCAGCCAGCGCTTTCAATATAGTCAGCTTGCTCGATACCTTGGAGCCGGCAACGATCGCCACCAGTGGCCGCGCCGGCTGGTTCAAGGCTTTGCCCAAAGCATCCAGTTCAGCCGCCAGCAACGGGCCGGCGCATGCGATCGGCGCAAATTTGGCGATGCCGTGAGTGGTGGCTTCGGCCCGATGGGCTGTGCCGAAAGCGTCGTTTACATAGATATCGCAGAGCTTGGCGATCTTTTGCGCCAGCTCGTCGCTGTTCTTTTTCTCGCCCTTGTTGACGCGGCAATTTTCCAGCAACACCACCTGGCCCGGCGCCACTTCCACGCCATCGACCCAGTTCTGGCGCAACTCAACCGACTGCCCCAGCAATTCCGCCAGACGCCTGGCGATAGGCGCCAGCGAATCTTCCGGCTTGAATTCGCCTTCGACCGGACGTCCAAGATGTGAAGTCACCATCACCGCCGCTCCCGCGTCAAGCGCCTGGCGAATCGCCGGCACTGAAGCGCGCACGCGCGTATCTTCAGTAATATTGCCGGCCGCGTCTTGCGGCACATTGAGGTCGGCACGGATAAACACGCGCTTGCCTTGCAGCTGGTGTTGCGCGATCAAGTCGCTTAGTCGATTGAATTTCATGTCGATCAGACAATATCAGTGAGGAAAAGTCGCTATTTTACTCCAGCAGCCTCCGGCAAAACATGGTTTTGCGCACATAGCGCTTCTCAAAACGCGGATGCCCAGACCAATATTCTACAGAGTAGGCCTCGTCGAATCCGTTAAAATGTCACTTTAACGCTAGGAATCTGCCGATGCAGCGAATGGCGAGCGGCCGCCAGCCGCCACGGCTTCGTTGTCAATTCGGCAGCTCTGATTTTATTTACTGGAGAGTAAAACATGTCCATGGATGACCGCGACGGCAAGATCTGGAAAGACGGCAAACTGATAGACTGGCGCGACGCCAATATCCATGTCCTGACCCATTCGCTGCACTACGGCATGGCGGTTTTCGAGGGCGTGCGCGCCTATAAGACAGATCAAGGCGCGGCGATTTTCCGCTTGAAAGAACACACTCAGCGCCTGCTGAATTCGGCCAAGATTTTCCAGATGCAAGTGCCTTACGATCTGCAAACCCTGATCGATGCGCAAATCCAGGTGGTGCGCGAGAACCAGCTGGACTCCTGCTATATGCGGCCGCTGATCTGGATCGGTTCGGAAAAGCTCGGCATCGCCGCCAAGGGCAACACGATCCACGTCGCGATTGCCGCCTGGCCGTGGGGCGCCTACCTGGGCGAAGACGGCCTGGCAAAAGGCATACGCGTCAAGACTTCTTCATTCAGCCGCCATCACGTCAATGTTTCGCTGGTGCGCGCCAAAGCCAGCGGCTATTACATCAATTCCATCCTGGCGAACCAGGAAGCACTGACCGACGGTTACGACGAGGCACTGCTGCTGGATACCGACGGCTACGTCTCGGAAGGCTCCGGCGAAAACGTGTTTATCGTCAGGAACGGCAAGATCTACACCCCCGACCTGGCCTCCTGCCTGGACGGCATCACCCGTGACGCCGTGCTGACCATGGCGCGCGACAACGGCATCGAAGTCATCGAAAAGCGCATCACTCGCGATGAAATGTATTGCGCCGATGAAGCCTTCTTCACCGGCACCGCCGCAGAAATCACGCCGATCCGCGAACTCGACAATCGCACCATAGGCGAAGGCAAGCGCGGCCCGATCACTGAAAAATTGCAGGCCATGTTCTTCGATGTGGTGGCAGGCAAGTCGGACAAATATAAACACTGGCTTACCGTAGTCGGACAATAAGCCAGCATCAGTACTCAATACAGCACAAGTAATTTTGGAGAAGCAGATGAACACAGCAACAAACCTTCAGACCCCGGTAGAACTCGACGGCAAGGATTTGCCGGCGCATTGCCCTAACCCGCTGATGCCGACCTGGTCGTCGCATCCCCGGGTGTTCCTCAACCTCGATAGCAGCGGCAGCGCCAAATGCCCATATTGCGGCACGCAATACCGGCTGAAACCGGGCGCCGTGATCAAAGGCCATTGATCGAAACCAAGGGAGCGCAGCTCCCTTTTTTGATGACAGCACGGAGGCCATATGCCGCACGCCAAATTCATGCATGGTTCAGCCGAAGAAACCGAAACCGCTTTTTACGACGCCATGAGCCGGGCCGATATCGAGGCCATGATGGCCTTGTGGGCCGATGACGATGAGATCGTCTGCATCCATCCGAATGCGCCGCGGCTGCATGGGCATGCGGCGATCCGGGCGGCTTTCGAAAGCCTGTTCGAACGCGGCGGCGTGCATATCCGTGCGCGCCATCTGCACGTGACACATAATATGTCGACCAGTATCCATAACCTGGTGGAAGAGTTGCATCAAGCCAGCGACGCCGATCGGGAGATGCATATCCTGGCGACCAATATCTATATGAAGACACCGCGCGGCTGGCGCATCGTGCTGCATCACGCCTCGGTAGCGCCAGGTGCGGCGCCCGACGAAACCGTTTCCAACACCACCTTGCACTGAACAGGAGCAGCACAGAATAGTATGCGTTCTTCCGTCTCACCCAGCTCCTCAACCAGCTTCTACCCCGCGCCGTTATGGCTGCCCGGCGGTCACCTGCAAACCATTTACCCTGCCACCTGTATCAGCAAACCGGCAGTCGCCTACCGGCGCGAGCGCTGGGATACGCCGGACGGCGATTTCATCGATATCGATTTTATCGACGGCCAGCCCGGGCAGCCGCTGGTGGTGCTGTTTCACGGCCTGGAAGGTTCTTCCGACAGCCATTACAGCCGCGCCTTGATGGCGCAACTGGTGACGCTGGGCTGGTCCGGCGCAGTACCGCATTTCCGCGGCTGTTCCGGCGAAATCAATCAGGCGCCGCGCTTTTATCATTCCGGCGACGCCGAAGAAGTCGATTGGATATTGCGCCGCCTGCTCGCCAGCCGCGCGATCAAGCAATTCGGCAAACTGTATGCGACCGGGGTTTCGCTCGGCGGCAATGCGCTGCTGCGCTGGCTCGGCGAATCTCAGCACCAGGCGGAAATCGTCGACGCCGCCTGCGCCATTTCCGCCCCGCTGGATCTGGCCGGCGGTGGCGCCGCCCTGTCGCATGGCTTCAACATGGTGTACACCCGCTCCTTCCTGCGCACCATGAAAAGCAAGTCGCTCGACAAACTGCAGCAATTCCCGCGCCTGTTCGACCGCGAAAAAATGCTGCGCGCGCGCGACCTGTACGAGTTCGACAACATCGTCACCGCGCCCTTGCACGGTTTCCGCGACACCGACGATTACTGGCATCGCGCCAGCGCCAAGCTGGTGATGAACGACATCACCGTGCCGACGCTGGTGCTCAACGCCCGCAACGATCCATTCCTGCCGCCGCAACATTTGCCGCCCAAGGCCGCCGCCAGCGTCACCCTCGAATACCCGGAACAAGGCGGCCACGTCGGCTTCGCCACCGGCAACCCGCCCGGCCGGCTCGATTGGCTGCCGCAGCACATGCTGCGTTTTTTGCAGGATAACTAATGGATCAAGTCGTCGCTCAAGCCATGCTCAAATGGCCGGATGTTCCGCATTGCTATGGCTGGCTGGGCCTCGACGCGCGCGGCGCCTGGCGCATGCGCGATGAAACAGCGCAGCGCCAGAACCTCCCCGGCGACAAGATCATGCATGCGGCGCTGGCCGGTTTTATCAACCGCAATTACAGCGCCGACCAGCAAGGCTGCTGGTACTTCCAGAACGGCCCGCAACGGGTGTATGTCGATCTCGAGCTGACGCCCTATATCGCCCATACTGATCCGGCCCGAGGTTTTGTCTTGCAAACCGGCGAGCCAATGGCGGCAATCAATGCCGTCATGCTGACCGAACAAGGCCGGCTGCTGCTAATCGCGCCAGGCCAGGTTGCAGCAATCGACGATCGCGATCTAGCGCAATGCCTGGCAGACCTACGCATGGATGGAGAAACCGTCAGCGACGAAGCCCTGCTCGAATGGATGACGACCCCGTCAGAGCATCAAATCCTCACATGGCAGAAAACAGGAACAACATTACCCGTCGCCCACATCGCCACAGAAAATATCGCAACCCATTTCGGTTTTATACAAAAACCCCGCCAGACATAGTTAAATGGGGTCAGAGTTTTTTTTACGACACGTTACATCGTCGTAAAATTACTCTGACCCCACTTAACGGCCCACGAAGCAAAAACCTCAGCACTAACGCTCCTTAGAAGCCTTCAACTCCTCCTTCCACCGCTCCTGCAACTCCCGCTCCCGCGCATCAATCATAGACTGATCATAAAACCCCGCATCCCCCGAATCCCGCGCAATCCGCAACTGATCCAGCGCCGCCGGCACACTCCCAGTCAACACATAAGACTCCGCCAAAGCCATATGCTGCAAGGCCCGCTTGCCCTGCGCCGAATACGCCTTAGCCAGCAAATCCTGCACATCCGCATCCTGACGATACAACCGAGCTTGCTCGCGCAAATATTTGGTAGCTTCGTCCAAACGCCTGGCAGCAATCAACACCCGCGCATACTGATGCGCCAAGCCACGCGACAAGGGATATTGAATCTGCGCCTGTTGCACCAGCTTCAAGGCATCCGCCTCGCGCTTGGTGGCCAGCATGATCTCCACCCCCAGATCGGTCAGCACCAGGCTTTGTTTTGCCGGCGACGCCGCCGCCACAGCCTGTTGCAGCAAATCCTCCGCCTGCGCATAGGCCTCACGCTTGAACGCCAGGAAAGCCATGCCATATTTAGCGGCAACGATTTGCTGCTTGGTATTTTGCTGCAGCTGCGCATCGAAAACGAACTGGGCCTCACGCCGGCCCTGCTCGGTATCGTCTTGCAACACTCGTACACGGGCGCGTATCAATTGGAAATCCATACTATCCGCGTGCTGCCGATAACGCTGCTCGCGGATGCGCGCCTCGATATCGGCAATCCGCTCGGTGGTCAGCGGATGCGTCAGCAGATACGGCGGGACCACATCCGAATAATTGCGCGAAGCGGTTTGCATGCGCCCGAAAAAAGCCACCATGCCGCTGGTCTCAAAACCGCCCGAGTCCAGAATCGACAGACCGATACGATCCGCCTCGCGCTCGGCGTCGCGGCTGAAATTCAACTGCCTTTGCATCGCCAGCCCGGTGCCGCCCATCATCACCGCCGCGCCGGCGTCGCTGCTGCCGCGCATGGTCAGCGCCCCCAGCAGCATAGCGGCCAGGGCAATCATCGAATCCTGCTTCTGACTGCCCACCATGCGTGCGATATGACGCTGCGCCACATGGCCGATTTCATGCGCCAGCACCGAAGCCAGTTCCGATTCGCTTTGCGCCGCCAATATCAAACCGGAATGGACGCCGATAAAACCGCCCGGCAAGGCAAACGCATTCAAGACCGGATCACGCACCGCAAAGAAGAAAAAATCGAAGCCGGCCTCGCCGCGCACTTCGGGCCGGGCCGCAACCAGGGTCCAGCCGAAGTTGTTCAGATACTCCAGCAGCGGAGCATCGTTCATGTAATCGGGATCGCGCCGGATATCGTGCATGACTTCTTCGCCCAGCTTGCGCTCCATCAACGGCGACAGCGATTCACGCGAGGTATCGCCCAGGGTTGGCAGGTTTTGGGCCGCCGTTGCGGTCATGGCCGGCAGCACGCAACAGACGCTTAGCAGCGCTGCCAGCAGTGTCCGCAGTGGAAGTTGCTTGGGTCGCGTCATCGAATGCTGGCTAGTGTCAAAATCACGATGCTATGATACTAACAGAGGATAATTGTTCCAAATTCAGCAAGTGGCCTCGGGCGGATAAAAATCCGGATCGGGCCTGACCACATCATCTAAAGAAAATACCGCCATGATCAATAAAATCCCTGCAGAACCCAAGCTGACCCACTTCGACTCATCCGGGCAGGCCCACATGGTCGATGTCGGCGGCAAGGACGACACCCACCGCATCGCCGTCGCCAGCGGTTGCATTCGCATGAAAGCCGAGACCGTGGCACTGATCCAGTCGGGCACGGCAAAAAAAGGCGATGTACTGGGGATTGCCCGGATTGCCGCCATCATGGCCACTAAACGTACCAGCGATCTGATTCCCTTGTGCCATCCTTTGGCGCTAACGCGAGTGACGGTCGATTTCGGTATTGATGAAAGCGCTTCCAGCATTAGCTGTCATGCGCAAGCGGAAACGATGGGCAAGACCGGCGTGGAAATGGAAGCGCTGACCGCGGTGCAGATCGGTTTATTGACGATCTATGACATGTGTAAGGCAGTGGATAGGGGAATGGTGATTACCGACGTGCGGGTGATGGAAAAGCATGGCGGCAAGTCGGGGGACTGGGTAGCGGAGCTATGAGTTAGTCTAAATTGCTCTTTTCATCATCAAAAATAGCCGCCCGCCCAAATTCGTGGCCGTAGCACTGGATTTACATACAGGTCCCTCTGCAGACTCTGCTCTTCATAAAAAGGTAAATCGCCAATTTCGGGCCACAAGCCATTACAAACAAAATAGATCAAGACCAACGCACCAATCACGCCGCACAGACGTACAGCTACGGGCAGACGTACGTTACCGGTTGTTTGTGCCGGCGTCATCGAAACAGACCATCCCCAAGCGCAGCCAATATACAAGGCAATCCATAATTGACTGCTTGGCATCACAATCAAACCGGACACCAAACTATCCACGAGTATTGCAATACCGATTGTCAGCCACGCAGCTAGTGCGAAATGATTTTGTGTGTCAGTGGATACCAAATACTGGCGCACCATCAGCAATTTTCTAATGGCAAGCACAATCGCCGCCACCAGACAAAGCAACGCAGGAATACCCCACTCAGACGCAATCTGCAGTATCCAATTGTGTGGATGCGCTCCGTTTTGTATGGAACGGCCAAAATGCGCGAAGTGCAGAGGCCCGGCGCCAAGCCAGGGATGCGCAACGATCATTTCCCATGCGCGTGTCCAGAGCTCCCAACGATTGGAATCTGGGTTTTCGATTGATCGCTTTACTACGGAAAACAAAAACCCGAATGGCGCCAGGCCCAGTGCCATTGGAATCAGCACATAAAAAAATAGGTATCCAACCAGGCCAGTGAGCGCGGTAAATAACATCAGGCGACACCAAGGGAAAGCATCTTTTCGCAGATAAACGGCAACTACACATATACCCGCGAGCAAACCGACAAAAGTACCGCGCCCAGCGGAAACCAGCAGTAAAGTCCACCATGCCGATATCACGAACCAGCAAAATATTTTCTGCTTGCGGCTATTGCAGCGAATTGTGAATAACGCCAGCAATGGCAAAGTAATAGTCTGAACGTGATTGAAAAACCGATAGTTGCTATAGCCAAAAATGAGCGCATCGTTCGGAGGTTGGCTACCGATAAAGAATATCGCAATGTATATGATGAATGTTATCGAAACATAAACAGCGACACCCGACATGCACAAAAGCAGGACCCTATCCAACAAAGCATTTCCCTTAGCCGCGATATCGGTGGCAACTATCATCGACATGATCATCAACAAAAGAAAGTTAGCCCACTCAAACATGGCATATCGCGTTGAATAAGCAATAGCTGCGGATGCAATGCCAAGTACAAAGAATAGCACCAAAAAAAACAACAAATGCCGGTCAAATAATTGCTGCCTTTTTTCTCCATATCCCATAAACAGGGACGCCGAGCCAAAAAGTGCGGACAAGACGACACAAAAGATTTCGATAATTCTTTGATTGTCATGATAGCCGGCACCATTTACCAAATCCAAGTGCAATAACGGGCCAAGTGCCGCAGCAAAAGCAATCAATACCGAAATTGATAACCTTGATGAGACAATCGAAATCCGGCTAGCCGCTAGCGAGGTATTTGTTCCTTGAACGCTTGGCACATCGAATCCTTAGAGAAAATCATATAAGCACAATGAGCATGCGGGTTGAAACTACCGTGCCGCAAAACCAAGAAGACAAGCTTATGTCCACAACAATTTCTTGAGCCAAAATAGTCGGTCGAGCACATAGCTCCGAGACTAAACCAAATCCGGCTTGCCTCTGCCGTTATCTAAAACTTCATGCTGGAACGACTAAAACATGCGGCAGATGACCGCATGCTTTGAGTCAACCGATAAGAAAAAACACCTCCGAAATATCGGAGGTGTTTTTAACGGGTACAGCTACGTAATTACTGTTTGCATTACACGAATTAGCTAGCAGTGAAACCCGTCTTGGATTTAGTGCAGGTTGCAGTTTTAGTAGTGATATAAGACCATGATACTGAACTGGTCCCGTTAAGAGTAGGAGTGATAGTTACGGTACAGCCGCCAACGGAAGCATTACCAACCAATGTTATCGCCTTGGCAACAGTGGTGCCATAATCGGCACTAGCCAGATTGTTTGCGGCCGTAGGGAAGGCTGCTGCGCCCATGGTTGCTGTGACATTAGCCGAAGTGTCGCACAGGTTAGTAAAAGTATTGTTATTATTTTGCAGACATTCGGCAATGATCAATTTATACGACTCAACCTGCGAAATATTGTCTTGCCATTTGGCACGGCTGACGTAATCCTGATACTGAGGAATGGCAATTGCCGCCAGGATACCAATAATCGCAACAACGATCATCAATTCGATCAGGGTAAAACCGCGCTGTACGCGCTTAATCATTTTCATCGATTTCATTTGTTTCTCCAGTTAATAAAAAGGGGCTGCACTACACGGGGTATAGAGCAATGTCTGTGCCAGTGGAAACTTTCGGGATTTAGTGGATTTGCGCTGTGGAAAGTGAGGAAATTTGGCAGATTCCCGATGTTGTGCTGACAAAGTTTGTCACAAAGAAATATGGCCATTCATCATTGACGATTTCGCCCGCTACTTAAAGCATGCGCAATTACCGGGATAAATAAAACCGGCAATAATCTTAAATATCGACGGAACGCCATGCCACAAGATTATTTCGTTGCAGTGTGGACAAGAGGTATGATGGATGACTTGTGCTGCAAGGAAATGGTGACAAAAAATATTGCTTGCCGACATCACCAACAGACTAAACAGCCTTCCAGGAAAATCGCATCAGAGTTCCTGCAATATCAATCACATCGTCATCCTTGAGCGCCCGTGCACCGGCGCTTAATGGGGTGTCATTGACCCGAGTATAAGTCTGCCCTTCAACATGGGTCAACTCGTAGCCGTGCGGCCGACGTGTCACAATCGCCACCTGAATGCCAGGACGACCAATCGTAGTCAAAACCTTAGTCAGCAGCATTTCCTTACCAGCACTAGGCCCGTCCAGCACGGTAATGGTGGCGTCCGGCCGCGGCACCGGAAACATCTTCGGCCGGTTGTCCTTGATTTCTTCGTCCGTATCGACCTGGTACAACAGCTTGTACCTGGCCATCTGGATCACATCGTTATGCTGTAGAAAATGCTTGGTGACCGGATGGCCGTTGACCTGGGTGCCGTTGGTGCTGTTGAGGTCTTCCAGAAACGAATCGTTGTAGATAGTGATGATGACCGCATGCTCGCCGCTGATGGCGAGGTTATCAATGACCAGGTCATTGTGGGCGCGGCGGCCGATGGTGGTGCGCTCTTTGGTGAGCGTCATCTCTTGTATCACGGTGCCGCCTTTGGTCAGGATGATCTTCGCCATTCCTATCTCTCTTGGGAAACGCTATCTGTAAGTTAATTTAAAACCATGCTGCGGATCTGGCCATATCCACAGTTATCGCAGTTATTGGTGTTGGCGTTGCTCAAACATCCGGTTTTGCATACTTCACCCCCCCCCCCCGTTTATTTTTGTTTCGGGGCAATGATACTCAAATTTCGGGATTTATATTGCGAGTTTGCCGATCGCGCTTGCCGTCGGCCTCCAGCAGCAATTTGGCTTACTCCTCGTCCGGCACCCTGATCAGGATCACCGACACATTATCCTGGCCGCCAGACGCATTGGCCGCATTGATAAGCATGGTGCATGCCATCTTCAGATCGCCCTGGGCGTCGCTGACGATGTTGAAGATATCCTCATCGCCGATCCGGTCCGACAAGCCGTCGGAACACAGCAGGTAAAGATCGCCGGCTTGCACCTCATGCTGATGGACTTCCACCACCAGTTGGTAGTCGATGCCGACGGCGCGCGTAACGATGTTGCGGTTGAGGGCGAATTGCGCATCTTCGGCGCGGATCAGGCCGGCGTCGATCTGTTCTTGCAGCAGGGAGTGGTCGCGCGTCAGTTGCTCCAGCAGGCCGTCGCGGATGCGATAGGCACGCGAATCGCCGACATGGGCGATGCCGACGCTGCCCAGCGGATCGAACCAGGCCACCACCAGGGTGGTGCCCATGCCGCGATATTCCGGCTCGCGGCGGGCGGCGTTGATGATGGTGCTGTTGGCCTGGCGCACCGCCTGCATCAGCCACTGGCGGACCGGCAGCTCGGCCTCCGGCTTTTGCAGACGGCGGTATTCCTGCAGCTGGCTTTCGATTTCTTCCTGGATGGCGACGGTGGCGATGCTGCTGGCGACTTCGCCGGCGTTGTAGCCGCCCATGCCGTCGGCCAGGATCGCCAGCTGCAAGACAGCGTCGACCACGACGGTGTCTTCGTTTTGTACTCGCACCATACCAATATCCGTTTTGGCGGCAAACTCAAGCGGCATATGTCGAGACATGATCGATAAATAGTTATGGCAGATCAAACGATTGCCTTGTTACAAGCATTTTCCTTGGTTCTGCAGGGGACGGCAAGACAAATTGCAAAGTCGGCGGCGGCCCGGCCCCGGGATGCGACAGCCGCAATCCATTGCCGGATTGTGCACGCCAATAAAAAAGGGAGCCGAAGCTCCCTTTCCATTTCATCTTGCTGACAGGTATTTATCTATACGATAAACCCCTGCCTTGCCATTCAGCGCAACTTACAGCATCGCCTTCAGCAAACGCGCCATTTCCGATGGATTCTTGGTCACGGTGATGCCACACGCTTCCATGATGTCCAGCTTGGCTTGCGCAGTATCGGCGCCGCCCGAGATCAGCGCGCCGGCATGGCCCATGCGCTTGCCCGGAGGAGCGGTAACACCAGCGATGAAGCTGACTACCGGCTTCTTCATGTTGTCCTTGATCCAGTAAGCGGCGTTAGCTTCGTCCGGACCGCCGATTTCACCGATCATGATGACAGCGTCGGTTTCTGGATCATCGTTGAACATTTTCATGATGTCGATGTGCTTCAAGCCATTGATCGGATCGCCGCCGATGCCGACTGCCGACGATTGGCCCAGGCCCAGTGCGGTCAATTGACCGACTGCTTCATAAGTCAGGGTACCGGAGCGCGAAACCACGCCGATACGGCCCTTCTTGTGGATATGGCCTGGCATGATGCCGATCTTGATTTCGTCCGGCGTGATCAAGCCTGGGCAGTTCGGGCCCAGCAGCAAGGTCTTGCTGCCGGCTTTTGCCATGCGGTCTTTCAATGCCAGCATATCGCGTACCGGGATGCCTTCGGTAATGCAGATGGCCAGGTCGAGTTCGGCTTCGACGGCTTCCCAGATAGCAGCGGCTGCACCGGCAGGCGGCACATAGATCACCGAGACGTTGGCGCCGGTGGCGGCCTTGGCTTCGGAAACGTTAGCGAAAATCGGGATGCCTTCGAAATCTTCGCCAGCTTTTTTCGGATTCACGCCAGCGACAAAAGCGTTCTTGCCGTTTGCGTAGTCGCGGCAGCCGCGGGTGTGGAATTGGCCGGTCTTGCCGGTAATGCCTTGGGTGACGACTTTAGTGTCTTTGTTGATCAGGATCGACATATCTGTTCCTAGTTATTTACTTATTTACCGTTGGCCGCAGCAACAACCTTCTGCGCCGCTTCTTCCATGCTGTCCGCCGAGATGATCGGCAGGCCGGAGTCGGCCAGCATTTTCTTGCCGATTTCTTCGTTGGTGCCCTTCATGCGGACCACCAGCGGCACCGACAGGTGCACTGCCTTGGAAGCCGCAATCACGCCTTCTGCGATCACGTCGCAACGCATGATGCCGCCGAAAATGTTGACCAGGATGGCTTTCAAGCCCGGATTCGTCAGCATCAGCTTGAATGCTTCAGTCACTTTCTCAGTGGTGGCGCCGCCGCCGACGTCGAGGAAGTTGGCAGGTTCGCCGCCGAACAGCTTGATGGTGTCCATGGTGGCCATGGCCAGGCCGGCGCCGTTCACCAGGCAACCGATATTGCCGTCGAGCGAGATGTAAGCCAGATCGAACTTGGAAGCTTCGATTTCAGCTGGATCTTCTTCGTCCAGGTCGCGATAGGCAACGATTTCAGGATGGCGGTACAAGGCATTCGAGTCAAAGTTGAACTTGGCGTCCAGAGCGATAACCTTGCCGGAGCCGGTGACGATCAGCGGGTTGATTTCAGCCAGCGAGGAATCGGTATCCCAGTAGGCCTTGTACAGACCTTGCAATTGCTTGCGGGCGTCAGCGATCGAGCCGGCAGGTACGCCGATCTTGGTCGAGATGCTGTCTGCTTCAGCGTCGGTCAGGCCGGTGGCCGGATCGATGACCACTTGATGAATCTTTTCCGGGTGGCTGGCAGCCACTTCTTCGATGTCCATGCCGCCTTCGCTGGATGCCATCAGCACCACACGTTGGCTGACGCGGTCAGTCACCATACTTACGTACAGTTCTTGTTTGATGTCAGCGCCTTCTTCGATCAGCAGGCGACGGACTTTCTGGCCTTCTGGTCCGGTTTGATGCGTGATCAGTTGCATGCCGAGAATCTGGCCGGCGTATTCACGCACTTGTTCCAGCGACTTGGCAACTTTCACGCCGCCGCCCTTGCCGCGACCGCCGGCATGGATCTGGGCCTTAACCACCCACACCGAACCGCCGAGCGTTTCGGCTGCCTTGACCGCGTCATCGACGCTCAGGCACGGGATGCCACGCGGTGTTGTCACGCCGAACTGGCGGAGAATTTCCTTACCCTGATACTCATGGATCTTCATACGAGCTTCCCTTCTGACACTTAATTAAATGAAATTGCTTGGTTGGATAAATGTGGTTCTAAATGCGTTTGTTCTAAATGCGGTGGTTCTCAATGCGTTGCTTCTAAAAAATGCGGTGATTCTGGCGTCGATTCGATGTCGACTTTTGCTGGTGAGCTGCTTGCCCACTTCGGATAATATTTGGCGACAACTGCGCCATCACTACGTAGAGCATGGCAGCGATCGAGCTGGGGCGGCTTCTTTGGCTCCGCAGCCGGGTCACTCTGGCGATCTATCTCGGCGCCGAAAGCCTGCAATGCGGCGGTCGGCAATATCTGCGCCAGCTCGGTCAAATGGGTGCAGCCGAGCGCGCCGCCCATGCGCTCCTTGAGCGTGTGGCGAAATCCTTTGACCAGGCTCAGGCCGATCAGTTTCTTGTAATCCGGTTCGATGGTGTTGCAATGATTGCTGTAAGGCACCGCTTCGGAGTGAGCCTCGGCGCCAACGATGACGAACTGGCGATCCAGCGTCAGCCTTAGCCACAGACTGTGTAGGGGCTGGCCTGCCGGCAGATTGCCGGATGGCAGAGCAAGATCGAAAGGTTTGGTATCGGTAACATGAGCGTCGATTTCCCATAGGTCGTCATCACGTACGAACGCGTCGATGTGAATCGCGCGGGTGTGCTTTAACGCTCGGCGGGAAATGGAGGTTGTCAGAGACATATTGATGGACTGATTTGCGTATCGTTACCACAGTTTCTATGGTAACTGCCGCTCCTGCGGTTTGCAAAAAACCCCAAAAGTGTAGCACAGCTTGCGCTGCTTCGCCCCCCAATTGTTATTGACTGTGTTGCAGTTCCGGCGAGCCTGGCTCTTGTAAGCTGACGAGGTGGGGTCTTGTGCCGCAGGCAGAGTCGCATAAATCAGGGGCACCTCGAATATTCCGGCTTCGAAGAAACTTTTGCATTCTCAGAAGCCGCCTCCGGTTACGTGTGATATTGCACCGCAAGTATTTTTGGTATTAACAACAGGCAAAATTCAAAACTATTTTACAAACCGTTACGACACATTTCCAATTTGAAATATACCCAAAATCGCTATTCTTCTGAATATAATGAGCCCTGCTCGCAGCTTTTCTGAGGGTAGTCGATGGCCAACAATATGACATCAATCTCCAATTTACTTACCGATACCTCGATTCACGATGCAGGCATCTTGGATATACCTTTCATATTCGATCTTGTAGTACGAGGCAGCCTGGATGGTTCATTTACAGATTCATTCCTAACCTCGACTGGTCATATAGCGATATTTCTCTCACTGCTTGCGTCAGTACGTTTTTTTTCAAAGCTGCAATTTTTGGGGCCACGAAATAGAAAACACGGCAAGGACATGGACCGTGAGCTTTTGGTATTTACTCATCAAGGTGAGCCAATAGGTTTTCTACAGATCAAGACAGCTCAAGAGGAAGATGGAAGCATTGTCAAACTAATAGATAAATGCGCTATCAAATATGAGCTACGAGGACAGGGTCACGGGACAAACATGATCAATTTGTTTGTCGCAATGCAACCTGCAAATACCAAACTTTTAGCGTATTGCAATAAATATGCGCAATCCATGCAACATATTTTTAGATATATGCATTTCCGTCGAACAACCGTCGGCAAGGGACTCAATCTGTACACATTGGGAAATTTCGAACAAGAACAACTTGATGCAATCGCCGTAAACACTCGTTGATCACAGCAGATAGCTCCTGCGTCTGGAAACCCGCTGCTGTCGATGCCGAAACCGTCAGTATGACTACTCGTCGCTCTCTTCATCACCTCTGACTGCAGCCTGTATCGCCCGATGAGAAAACCCCCGTTGCAGTAAAAACCGCATTTGCTTGGCGCGCTCGGCAGCGTCTGCCGCAGGCTGCTTGAATTTCTTGCGCCAGACTTCGCGCGCGCGGGCAATTTCGCCGCTGGCCAGATCGGCCTTGATATCTACCAGGGCTTCAGCATCGATGCCGTGGCTTTGCAGTTCAGAGAGGATACGGCTGTTGCCGTAGCGATGGGCGCGCCGATGAATCAGGGATTCGGAAAAACGCGCCTGGGACAGGAGTTTTGCTGCTTCCAGCTTATCCAGCAAGGCTTCGATGTCGTCACCTTCCTGCGCATAACGCGCCAGCTTGCGCGCCAGTTCCAGGCGGCTGTGTTCGCGTGCTGACAAATAACGCAGCGCCCTGGCTTTGAGGCTGATTTGCAGTTTTGCCATGGCGGTTTCCTGTAGTCCAAATAGGTGTCTGAAACAAAAACGCCTTTCAACAATCCATTTTACGGATATGCATGAAAGGCGTTTGCCGGACCGGGCCGGCTGCGCAGCGCGCTGTTACCAGGGTGGATATTAAACCGGCTCTTCCGCCTTGGCAGCAGCCTTGCTTGCCTTGGCAGCGGCTTTTTCAGCCTTGTCACCGCCGTCCGATTTGATCGCACCGAGTTCAGGCACGCCCAGCGAGGCACGTACCTTGTTTTCAATTTCACGCGCCAGTTCCGGCCGTTCTTTCAAATAAGTACGGGCGTTGTCCTTGCCCTGGCCGATGCGTTCGCCGTTATAGCTGTACCAGGCGCCGGACTTCTCAACGATCTTGGCGTCGGAACCGAGATCGAGGATTTCACCTTCACGTGATGTGCCTTCGCCATACAAGATATCGAAATGCGCTTCCTTGAACGGCGGCGCAATCTTGTTCTTGACGACCTTGACCTTGGTTTCATTGCCAATCACTTCGTCACCCGATTTGATCGAGCCGGTACGGCGGATATCCAGACGCACCGAAGCGTAGAACTTCAGGGCGTTACCGCCGGTGGTGGTTTCCGGATTACCGAACATGACGCCGATCTTCATGCGGATCTGATTAATGAAGATCACCAGCGTGTTGGTGCGGTTGATGCTGCCGGTCAGCTTGCGCAGTGCTTGCGACATCAGACGGGCTTGCAGGCCTGGCAGGGAATCGCCCATGTCGCCTTCGATTTCAGCACGCGGGGTCAACGCTGCAACCGAGTCGATCACAATCAGGTCAACGCCGCCGGAGCGCACCAGCGCATCGGTGATTTCGAGCGCCTGTTCGCCGGTATCCGGTTGCGAGATCAGCAGCTCGGACAGATTGATGCCCAGTTTCTGGGCATAACCGACATCCAGCGCATGCTCTGCATCGATGAACGCGCAGGTGCCGCCCAGCTTTTGCATTTCAGCGATGGTTTGCAGCGTCAGCGTGGTTTTGCCTGACGATTCCGGACCGTAGATTTCAACTACGCGGCCGCGTGGCAAGCCACCGACGCCTAGCGCGATATCCAGGCCGAGCGAGCCGGTCGAGACCACTTGCACTTCTTCGACCACGGCGCCGTCGTCCATCCGCATGACCGAACCCTTGCCGAATTGCTTTTCGATCTGCGCCAAGGCCGCGGCAAGGGCCTTGCTTTTATCCGGATTGGCTGCGGATTTTTTATCGTCCATGATTGCTCTTTCGACAAAAGTGGTGAGGTATTTGAGACTTCAGGTAAGCACTGTATAAAAAAACAGTGATTTATGCAAGCACTGTCGCATTTTTCTGAAAACGTAGAGCGTATTGTATGTGCAGAAATCGCTGGCCGGGATGCAAACCATTCAAAATCTGACCGGCGAGAGCACGCTTTAGGTGCGAACTTACGGGAACCGGCTTGAATGCATCGGGCGCAATTTATGCTTAATGCGCATATCGTTATCCGGCAAAGTAAAAAACATGCCGGACGCGCAAGAGGATGCAATAATTGTCGCGCAAATTATCCGCGCCAACAGCCGGTCCGCTGTTAGCTTATGCGTCATATTTCGAGGAAGGGGCAAGCGCTTTGCCCACTAATAAAAGGGAGAAGGTATGCGTATTACATATTGGTTGAAACCATTGGCGGCGTCGGCGCTGCTGCTGGGCTTGCTGGGCAGCGTGCAGGCGGCGTCCGCCCCTGCGGTGGAAGCAAAGAATGGCATGGTGGTGACTTCCCAGCATCTGGCTTCGCAGGTTGGGGTCGACATCCTGAAGATGGGCGGCAACGCCATCGATGCGGCGGTGGCGGTAGGTTATGCGCAAGCGGTGGTGAACCCTTGCTGCGGCAATATCGGCGGTGGCGGTTTCATGACCATCCACCTGGCTGACGGCCGCGATACCTTCATCAATTTCCGCGAAACGGCTCCTGCCGCAGCCAGCGCCAATATGTATCTGGACTCCGCCGGAAAAGTCATCAACAACGCCAGCCTGTATGGCTATCTGGCGGCAGGCGTGCCGGGCACCGTGCTGGGACTCGACACCGCGCAACGCAAATACGGCAAGCTGACCCGCGCCCAGGTAATGCAGCCGGCGATCAAGCTGGCGCGCGACGGTTATATCCTGAACCGTGGCGATACCGACATCCTCGACACCACCATCGCCCAATTCAAAAAAGACCCCGAAGCTGCGCGCCTGTTCCTGCGCCGCGACGGCACGCCATTGCAGCCGGGCGACCGTCTGGTGCAGAAGGATCTGGCGAAGACGCTGGAAGCCATCTCGCGCAACGGTCCCGATGCTTTCTATAAAGGCGCGATTCCGGCAGCAGTGGAAAGTGCCTCGAAAGCCGGCGGCGGCATCCTCACCGCAGCCGATTTCGCCAGCTACAAAGTGAGCGAAAGCGCGCCGCTGTCGTGCAACTACCGCGGCTACGTGTTCGTCTCCGCACCGCCGCCTAGCTCTGGCGGCGCCACCATGTGCCAGATCCTCAACATTCTTGAGGGCTACGACATGAAAGCGCTCGGCTTCCACTCTGCCTCCGCAGTGCATTACATGACCGAAGCCATGCGTCACTCGTATATGGACCGCAACACCTTTCTCGGCGATCCGGCATTTGTCAAAAATCCGCTGGAGCGTCTGCTGAGCAAAGAGTACGCCGCCTCGATACGCGAAAAAATCAGCGCTGACAAAGCCACGCCGTCGAAAGAAGTACAGCCGGGCATGGCGCCGCATGAAAAGCCTGAAACCACCCATTACTCGATCGTCGACAAGGACGGCAATGCGGTTTCCACCACCTACACCATCAACGGCCGCTTCGGCGCCGTGGTGATTGCTCCCGGCACCGGTTTCTTCCTCAACGATGAAATGGATGACTTTACCGTCAAGGCCGGCGTGCAAAACCTATTCGGCCTGGTGCAAGGCGCCACCAATTCGATCGCACCGGGCAAGCGCCCACTGTCGTCGATGGCGCCGACCCTGGTCACCAAGGATGGCAAGACCTATATGGTGCTGGGTTCCCCAGGCGGTTCGCGGATCATTAGCATCACCCTGGAAACCGCCCTCAACGTGATCGACTACGGCATGGCGCCGCAAGAAGCGGTGGATGCGCCCCGCATCCATCATCAATGGCTGCCGGACGAGGTGTATTACGAAACCCGCGGCCTGTCGCCGGACACGCTGAAAATCCTGGACGGCATGGGCTACAAGATGAAAGAGCAAACCCCTTGGGGCGCGGCTGAACTGATCATGATCGGCCTGCCAGGCGCCGCCGGCGTTGCCGGCGCCAGCTCAGGCAATGATGCCAGCGTATCGGGCACTGTCCGTCCCGGCCTGTATTACGGTGCAAACGATGTCCGTCGTCCTGCCGGCGCTGCTATCGGTTACTAAAATTGCCGGCTTGATCCGAAAACGGGTGCTTTGCACCCGTTTTTTTTCGCCTGATCATGAGAAAAACGCATTGAACCATCAGTATTAATCGTTTTATCCCGCCTCGATTCAAATCTACACTGCGCTTATCGTCCCCTCTCTTGAGCGCGCATATGCCCACTACCAACCTGCCCAACCTGCCCAACCTGCCCAACCTGCAATTCATGCTGGCGTCACTCTTAGGCGCCGAGCACGCCAACCAGTTGTCCGATCTGCTGCAAATCCCCGCCAGCACTTTGCGGCCACGCGCCGACACGGTTTCCCGCATCGAAATAGCGCAGGCGCTGAACATGTTGCTGTTCGAAAAACTGCTGAAGGCCGTCCCGCAGGGTAACGACTATGTACAAGACTCGGTGCGCGCCGGTAACAAGATCCGCTTCGATCACGGCGCTTTGCGCACCGTGCTTGGCATCAGCACCGGCGCCTTGCCGCCCGGCGAGGCGGCCTTCACCCGGATTCTGCGGCCGCTGGGTTATCAGGTGAACGGTATCTATCCCTTAGAACGGATCAGCATGACCGGCCGCGCTTACGCACATCAAGACGACCCTGAGGAAATCGCCCAATTTTTCTTGAGCGAACTGCACCCGCACCACTTCTCCAACGAGTTCCAGGCCACCGTCAACAAGGTCCTGTCGACCTCGCAAGATCCGATAGATGCGCACTCGGCGCAGCTGCTGCAGCAACTCGAGCGCGACAAAACCTTGCCGCTGACCGATGCGTTGGCGCTGCTGCCTGTATTGCTGTCGTGTTTCGACCGTCAGCATGCGCTGCCCAGCATCGCCGAATACCAGACTCTGCTGGCGGAATCGGCCGAAATGGCCTGGATTTCGACCGAAGGCAACGCCTTCAACCACGCCACCGATCGGGTTCCCAATGTGGAACAGGTGGCCGATGCGCAACGCGCACTAGGCCGCGCCATCAAGGAAAAAATCGAGGTTTCCAGGAACGGCCGGGTGCGGCAAACCGCGTTCCGCGCCAGCACCGTCACGCGCCCGATGCGCGATGCAGACGGCGCTTTGGTCGAGATGCAGGTGCCAGGCTCATTCTACGAATTCATTTCACGCGACCGTTATCTGGATCAGGAAACCCAAAGCGAAAAGCTCGACCTGACTTTCGACAGCGGCAACGCCCAGGGCATTTTCAAGATGACCGCGTCGGCTGCTGCGTCGTCCTCGTCCTCGCCTTCCTCCTGCTGATAGCGACATGAGCGATATAAGCATCCCCCTGAAACACATCAGCGACCTGCTCGGCCCGCAAGGTTGTCTGATCGCGCCGGATCAACGCCAGCCCTACGAAAAAGGCGCGCGCTACGGCGACGGCCAAAGCCTTTGCATCGCCCGCCCGGCCAATATCGAAGAGGCGGCCGAGCTGATGCGCCTGTGCGCCAGCGAAAAAATCCGCATCGTTGCACAAGGGGCGAATACCGGCCTGGTGGGCGCGGCGTCGCCGGATCGTTCCGGCCACGATGTAGTACTCAGCATGGAACGCATCAAGGGCGTCATCGACATCGATCCGGTCGACCGGGTAGTGCAAGCCTATGCCGGCACCCGCCTGTCCGATCTGAACCAGGCGCTCAAGCAGCATGAGCTGCAGTTCCCGATCGACCTCGCGGCCGATCCCTCGCTAGGCGGCATGCTGGCTGCCAACACCGGCGGCGCACGCCTGATCCGCTACGGCGACGTACGGCATAACGTGCTGGGGCTGGAAGCGCTGCTGATCGATCCACCCGGCCAGCGTCTGGATCTGACCAACCGCCTCAGGAAAAACAATACCGGGCCGGACTGGAAACAATGCTTCATCGGCAGCGGCGGCGCTTACGGCGTCATCACCCAGGCAGTATTGCAGGTGCACCCGCTACCGCAGCAAACCGCGACGGCGCTGGTGGCGCCGGCGTCGCTGCAAGCCGCCGCCTTGCTGTTGCGCGACCTCGAGCGCAATTTCTCGGATTTCCTGAGCGCGTTTGAAGGCATCTCGCAAAATGCCATGCAGTCCGTATTGCAGCATATTCCCTCGATACAAGCGCCGTTCGAGCCGCTGCCGCCCTACACTTTCCTGATCGAACTGAGCAGCGCCCGGCCGCGCAGCGCTGACTTCGATCTGGAGAAACTGTTCGGCGCCTGGCTCGAAGCCTGTTTCGGCGATCTGATCCTGGATGCAGTGATCGACAAACCGGAAGTCTTGTGGCGCATCCGCCACGCCATCACCGACAGCGTGCGCCAGGAAGGCAAAGTGATCGCCTTCGACATCGCCGTACCGCGCTCGAAACTGGCGCTGTTCCGCGATGAGGCAGTAGCGCTGCTGGAACGCAGTTACCCCGGCGTCAAGGTATTCGATTTCGGCCATTGGGGCGATGGCGGCCTGCATTTCAACCTGGTTCTGCCGCAGCAGCTGGTAGCGGACTTCCCGCCGCAGCGGATCCACGCCCTGCGCCAGGAAATCTACGATCTGGCGGTGCATAAATATCACGGCAGTTTCAGCGCCGAGCATGGCGTCGGCCCGTTCAACCAGCAATTCTATGAACGCTACACGGTTCCCGAATCACAGGCGCTGGCGGCCAGGATGCAAAGCGTTTTCGATCCGGCCCAACTGCTGGGTCTGACGCGCTTCGGGTCGGCGTCGTAGCGCTTATGCCTGACTCTCTGCGCAGGCAGCTTGAAGTTGACGCTAAAGGTAGCGCTGAAAAGCGGCCGCGCGTTTGGTATAGTGCCTGCTCGGCAGCACCTACCTATTCGGCACCAAGAAAAATGCGCAGATTCATCCCCTCCACCTCCTGCCTGATCGCGTTCGACACGGCAGCGCGGCACCTATCGTTTACCAAAGCCGCCAACGAACTGCACATGACCCAGGGCGCAGTCAGCCGCCAGGCGGCGATTCTGGAAGATTATCTGGGCGTCAAGCTGTTCGAACGCATCAACCGCCGCCTGATCCTGACCGCGGCCGGGGCCGAATATGCGGCCCAGGTTGCCGTCATCCTCAAAGAAATCGAGATGGCGACGTTTCAGGTGATGGCGCACAAGAACTCCGGCGGCGTACTCAATCTGGCAACCTTGCCGACTTTCGGCGTCAAATGGCTGATCCCGCGCCTGGCCAAATTCACCGCCGCCCATCCCGACGTCATCCTCAACCTGAGCACCGAGGTGCTGCCCTTCGATTTCAACAGCCGCGCAGTGGATGCCGCGATCCATTTCGGCGAGCCGAACTGGCCCGGCGCGGTCATGGTGCGGCTGATGGGCGAAGAAGTGCTGCCGGTCTGCAGCCCGGAGCTGGGCCGCAAAATCAAGCGCATCGAAGATTTGCCGGAAATGACGTTATTGCAACACACTACCCGGCCGCAAGCCTGGCAGGACTGGTTTAACCACGTCGGCGTCGCCTGCCCGGACGCCCTTTCCGGTCCGCGCTTTGAACAACTGTCGATGGTGATCCAGGCCGCCGCCGCCGGCCTCGGCGTGGCGCTGATGCCGAAATTCCTGGTAGAAACCGAAATCGCCCTCGGCCAGTTGCACGTGCCCTTCCCGTTCGCCGTCAAAAGCCCGCAATCCTATTACCTGACCTATCCTGAGAAAAACGCCAGCAAAGCCGCCGTGATCAAATTCCAGGAATGGCTGCTGAGTGAGTTGGCTGAAAGCTGAGCCCTCCAACCCGGTGCTATAGAAGCAACAAGAGTTCCTCTTTGACGCGCTGAATCACCGGCGCCCAGCAATGCAACCCTGTCTGGCGGAACAACCGTAGCGTCGGATACCAACTGCATTGCTCGCCGGCGAGCCCCCAGCGCCATTCCGGCGCGGCTGGCAGCAGCCCCCAAACAGGCTTGCCCAGCGCCCCGGCCAGATGCAGCGGCGATGAGTCGATGGAGATCACCAGATCCAGCCCCTCAATCATGGCTGAAGAATCGGCAAAATCCTGCCATTGACCGGAATAGTCGTGCGCCTTGAGACCTGAACGCCCCACTAGTTCTCCGTTCATCTGGTTCTTCTGCAGAATGAACCATTCAATGCCCTCTAGTTCCGCCAGCGGCGCGAATTCTTGCGGCGGTATGAAGCGGTCGAGCCCGCTAAAGTTATGCGGAATGCTGTACCAGCACAGTCCAACCTTAAGACGTGCGGGATGCTTTTGCAGTTGCATCGCCCAGTGCGTCTTCAGCGCGGCAGGCGAGCGCAGGTAGCCGTCGCGATACGCGGGAATATGTCCCTGGGCTGCTCCCAGGTAGGCGGGCAATAAATAGTCGAATACCCAATAGTCGAATTCGTGCCAACGCTCAAGCTGCCAATCCGGCGCCACTTCATCGGCCCCGTCCATCCCTTGCAACAGGCGCAGCAGCTCCGGACGGCAAGCAAACGTGACATGGGCGCCGGCCGCCTTCAGATCGCGCACAAATCGCGCCATCATCAGATTGTCTCCGATGCCGGCGTAGTAGGCGACCAGGATGCGCTTGCCATCCAGCGGCTGGCCGCGCCATTGTTTATCCAGGTAAGGAACCACGCCCGGATAATTGGCCCGCAAGTGCGTGTCGTTAGCCAGCGCTTCCAGGCGCCGCCAGCCGGCGCGGTGATCGCCGCAAAGCAACAGCAGATCAGCGAAGGGGCCGATCACATCGACCCTTGCCGGAGCGTGCTCGACAGCGCGCGCCAACATGCCAAGCGCGGCGTCGAAGCGGCCCTGCATATATAAGGCCTTGCCCATTGTAAGCAGGGTCTCGACATCCGCCGGGTCGCCGGCAAGCATCTGCTTAGCGGCAGCTATTGCACCGGCGTAATCGGAGAGAAAGCGGCAGCGGATACTCAGCGAGGATCTTAAATCGGCGTTTGTTATTGCCTGTGCGGCATGAAACCGCATCAGCTCTGGCTGCAGCTTGAAGAGATATATCTGGGCCAGCGCTTCATGCGCCCGCGAATTGTCCGGTTCGCAGCGCAATGCAGCGTGAAAACTGTCGATTGCGCCTGGCGTATCCGATAAATGATTGATCTGGATGATGCCCTTTTGTATCCACAGCAGAGGCATGCCCGGGTTCGCGCCCAACCAGCTGTCACAAGCCTGCAAGGCTTGCTCCGGGCGCCCGTTCTGCGCCAGGAAATTAGTGAGGCCAATTGCGTACTGCTGATTGCCAGGATCATGCTCAAGCGCTGCTTCCCATAGCGCTAACGCTTCATCGAAACGCCCCTGCTGACTCGCTTCCTGCGCTTGCCCGCTAAGCCAGGATGCCTGGGACGCATTTTCCATGTTATTTCCTTTTCGGATATCGGGATCTTTGCCAATTTTACATGCTGGCTCATAATAGACGCATCCCTGCAGGCTCCATGATCAAAGGTAATGATGTCCTGATATTTTTTGATTTTAAGTTTCACCGACTTATTCCTTATACTCGACTCCAAATCCGTTAAGAACCTGCCGTAAACCAACGGCCGACACGATCAGACGCAGCAGCGTCGGTACGACATCAGAGGACACCATGACGCAAATCTCCACAATCTCGACCATCTTCACTGAGCTCGGCTTCGATTTTTCCGCCCATGCCGGCAACGATCTCCATTCGCGCTCGCCGCGTGACGGCGCTCCGATCGCCTCACTGCGCGCGCACACCGTGCAAGAAGCCGAAAGCGCCATCAAGAACGCCCAGCAAGCCTACGAAAAATGGCGCGTGGCGCCAGCGCCGGTACGCGGCGAGCTGGTACGTATCCTGGGCGAAGTGCTGCGCGAATATCGCGAACCGCTGGGCAAGCTGGTGACGCTGGAATCCGGCAAGATCTTGTCTGAAGGCATCGGTGAAGTACAGGAAATGATCGACATCTGCGATTTCGCCGTCGGTCTCTCGCGTCAGCTGTACGGCCTTACCATCGCTTCCGAACGCCCAGGCCATCGGATGATGGAAACCTGGCATCCGCTGGGTGTCTGCGGTGTCATCACCGCCTTCAATTTCCCAGTCGCGGTATGGGCCTGGAATGCCGCGCTGGCGCTGGTCTGCGGCAACGCCGTAATCTGGAAACCATCGGAAAAAACCCCGGTTGTCGCGCTCGCGGTGCATGCCCTGTTTGAAAAAGCCGCAGCGCGTTTTTCGGCGCAACGTCCGGATCTGCTGCCGGCTAATCTGTGCCAGGTATTGCTGGGCCGCGCCGAGATCGGCGCCGCGCTTTCCGCCTCGCCATTGGTGCCGCTGGTCAGCGCCACCGGCAGCGTGCGCATGGGGCGCAAGGTTGCCACCACGGTAGCCGAGCGCCTGGGCCGCAGCTTGCTGGAACTGGGAGGCAACAACGGCATGATCGTCACCCCTAGCGCTGACTTGAGCCTGGCTTTGCGCGCCATTACTTTCTCGGCGGTCGGCACTGCCGGCCAGCGCTGCACCAGCTTGCGCCGGCTGTTTGTCCACAGCAGCATTTATGACGATGTGGTGAGTCGCATCGAACGCATCTACGCCAGCGTCAAGGTCGGCGATCCGCTGGATGGCGGCACACTGGTCGGTCCGCTGGTCGACCAGGCTGCATTCGAAGCCATGCAGGCGGCGCTGGTCCAAGCCAAGGCCGAAGGCGGTGTGGTGACAGGCGGCGAGCGTTTGCCGGTAGGCGATGCGGCCCAGGCATTCTACGTGCGGCCGGCGCTGGTGCGCATGCCGCAGCAAAGCGACATCGTGCATCACGAAACCTTCGCGCCGATCCTGTATGTGCTGCGCTACGATAATTTCGAGGATGCAGTACGCCTCAACAACGCCGTGCCGCAAGGCTTGTCTTCGGCCATCTTCACCAACGACGTGCGCGAAGCGGAGGCGTTCATGTCCGCCAGCGGCAGCGATTGCGGCCTGGCCAACGTCAACATCGGCACCAGCGGCGCTGAAATCGGCGGCGCTTTCGGCGGCGAGAAGGAAACTGGCGGCGGCCGCGAATCCGGTTCCGATGCGTGGAAGACTTACATGCGCCGTGCGACTAACACTATCAACTACAGCCGCACCCTGCCGCTGGCGCAGGGCGTCAAGTTTGATATCGACTAAGCATTAATACCGAAGCGTAAAATCAGGGCGGATGAGCTAATGCTGATCCGCCCTTCTGTTTGCTGGACAATCTTCAAATCCTCAATAAAGTCGGCGCCCGCTGTTCCAATATGTCCTCCATGCGGATCTTGATAGCCTGCTTCATTTCCGGATGCGTCAGGATATAAAAACGCTCCGCAGCAATCGCATCAAACACTTCGTCAGCTACCTGTGCCACTGGAATGCCGTTCTGCACGGCCTGCAATATCGACATGCCGACTTTCAGTGTCACCGCATCGACCGCCGATTTTTCGCCAGCCGCGCCGCCATTGCTTGCAGCACCCCGATTGCGCTCCGAATGGCCGACTCCGGTCTTGACCCAGCCCGGACACAACACCGACACCTTGATCCGTGACTGCCGTAGTGCGAGATCGTGATGCAAGCCTTCTGACACCGTCACCACCGCATGTTTGCTGGCGTTGTAACTGGCCAGGCTAGGCTGCGAGGTCAAGCCGGCCATGGAAGCGGTGTTGACGATATGGCCGTCTTCGCCATGCTGCAACATGGTGGGGATGAAGGCGCGCAAGGCGTGCGTGACGCCGTAAAAATTGACGCCCATGACCCAGTCCCAATCCGCTTGCGTGGTTTCCCAGGCTGGCTTGGCAACGGCAACGCCAGCGTTATTCACCAGCAAATGCACGTTGCCGTATCTGGCAAACGCCTGTTCTGCCAGCGCATTGATCTGCTCCTCCTTGGCGACATCGGTAGGCACGCCGATCACTTCGACGCCATTGGCCTTGAACTCGGCCACCGTAACTTCCAGCTTGGCCGCATTGATATCGGCCAGCACCAGCTTCATTCCCTCCGCCGCAGCCCGCGCCGCAATGCCCTTGCCGATGCCCTCCGCCGCGCCAGTGATGACGGCAACCTTGCCTTGCAAATTTTTCATATGGTTTCCTTTTCAGTGCGCTTAACAAACGCAGCTAACTGGGGTCAGAGTGAACTTTCTGCGCGCCTTTTGCAGAAACTTCACTCTGACCCCACTTAGCGGGCCACGGAGCAGCTGCCTCTACATTAAAAAGAACAAAACCACGCAGTGCGCTCTATCTTTCTCCGAATCCGTCATGTGGGGTCAGATACCGTCTTGAATAGCAAGCCCGTTGGTTAAATAATTTGGATCGAAGGGCTTGCCAGTACGGACCACCCCGTAAATAAGATGCGTCATTTTGTGCA
>Ga0210409_10000979_pt1 | contig 40359 bp, 20 predicted proteins | sample IncBWH17MmetaG_FD_161649 | JGI IMG/M metagenome (GOLD analysis project Ga0210409, IMG submission 161649) | Forest soil microbial communities from Barre Woods Harvard Forest LTER site, Petersham, Massachusetts, United States - Inc-BW-H-17-M | ecosystem: Environmental > Terrestrial > Soil >... | reverse complement strand
AGTTTCGCGGAAGCGGCCTTTGAGGCCACTGGTGTAGTAATTGGCGGCGTTCGAGGAAACGTCGGAGCCGTAGAGATCGAGTGTGACGCTGTAATGGAAATTCAGATAGCGCTGAATGGTTTGTAAATCGATGACGCCTAGCGTGCGCACGTCAGAGGGAGTATCGACCTTGTTTTCTTTCATGACCTCGCAGGTGCGCTGAATGATGCGGCTGACGCCGGACTCGCCGACGAACATGTGGTGCGCTTCCTCGGTGAGCATAAAGCGGCAAGTGCGCGCGAGCGGATCGAAGCCGGATTCGGCGAGCGCGCAAAGCTGGAATTTGCCGTCACGATCGGTAAAGAACGTGAACATATAGAAGGCGAGCCAGTCGGGAGTGGGCTCATTGAAAGCGCCGAGTATACGCGGATTGTCCGTATCGCCGGAACGCCGTGCGAGCAACGATTCCGCTTCTTCGCGGCCATCGCGCCCAAAATAGCGGTGCAGCAAGTAGACCATGGCCCACAGGTGGCGGCCCTCTTCGACGTTAACCTGGAAAATGTTGCGGAGGTCGTAGAGGGAAGGGCACGACAGGCCGAGCATTTTTTGTTGCTCGACGGACGCGGGTTCGGTATCGCCTTGCGTGACCACAATGCGGCGAAGAATCGACCGATATTCGCCGGGGACGTCTTGCCAAGCGGGCTGGCCCTTGTGCATGCCGAAATTTACCTGGCGGGTTTCGTCGCGGGGCTGCAGAAAAATACCCCAGCGATATTCGGGCATTTTTACGTAATCGAATTGTGCCCAGCCATCGGGTTCCACGCTGGTTGCCGTGCGCAGGTAAACCTCGAAATTGTGGCTCTCGTTCGGGCCCATGTCGTACCACCAACTGAGATAGGCGGGCTGCCAATGTTCGAGGGCGCGCTGCAGAACGCGATCGCGGCCCAGGTCGACGTTGTTTGGAATTTTCTCTGTGTAATCAATCATGGAACACTCCTGCGGATTGAACCCAAATATTTGTCAAACTCTTTCCCAATTGAATTTCACCGGCGCCCCGGTTCCGTAAACTTTTAGCGCACCATTTGCGCCAACCGCGTTGGGGCGAACGAAAATCCAGTTTTGCCACGCGGAGAGACGCCCGAAAATCCGAGTCTCCAACGTTTCGTTACCGCCGAAACGCAAGTTAGCTTCGAGGCCAGTAAGGGCGTCGGGAGATTGCGCGGCGCGTGATTCGATGGCCTGGCGAATCTCGTCTTGCCAATCGAGATCGTCAGGCGCGGAAGTGACGAGCCCAGCGGTGAGCGCTTCCTTAGCGGAAAGCTTCTTGCCGATGTGCGAGCGAAGTTCGTTGATTTTCTGCTCATCCTGATAGAAGCGCGATTGCAAGCGGCAAAGGTGATTGGTCATCGGCAAAGCGCCGAAATTTATTTGTGAGAGCGCGATGGTTGCAGGTTCGCCTTCTTGTGTGTCTTGCATGTAGACGCGATCGGAGGCTAGGGCGAGCTCGAAGAGCGAACCGACGAAACAGGAATTAGGCTCGATGATGGCGAAGAGCGAGCGGGAGGTGACATCGATGCGCGCGAACGTGCGGCGCATCATGCCGAGCACTTCACGGACGAACCAGTTGTTTTGGTTGGCGAGCAGGAAATCATCCGTGGCGAGAACAGCGTCGGGATTTCCGATGGTCTTGAAAATCCAAAGACCAAGTTCGAGTTCACTGGTGCGCAGGGTGAGGATGGCGTCGTCCAGCTCGCGCGTCATTTGCAACGGCCACCAGTTGGCACCAGCAACCAAGACTTTTTCCACTGTGTTCTCGCTAGCGGACTGGGGAGCGCGAACGGTGATTGTGGCGGTGCGAGCTTCGCGATTGTGCTGAACATCTACGTATTTGTAGTGAAGTCCGGTTTCATCGATGGTGCGCTCCAATGGAGTGAGGGCCACGCCTTTTGCGTTCGCCGGTCGATCGCTGCGCTCAGCAAGTTGGCGGGCGCGCTGCTTGATGTGCTCGGCGAATTGCTGCGGCTTCACGATTTCGTCGACCAACCGCCAGTCTTTGGCACGCTGGCCGCGAACGCCATCAGGATTGGTGCAGAAAATATCGGCGTGGTCACGTCGAACTTTACGTTTATCCGTGACGCGCGTGAGGCCGCCGGTTCCGGGAAGAACGCCAAGAAGGGGAAGCTCCGGAAGGCTGACGGCAGAGGAGCGATCGTCGATCAGGACAATTTCGTCGCAGGCAAGCGCGAGTTCGTAGCCGCCACCGGCGCACGTGCCGTTGAGGGCGGCTAGAAATTTCAGCCCGGAGTGTGCGCTGGCGTCTTCGATGCCGTTGCGCGTTTCGTTGGTGAATTTGCAGAAGTTGACTTTCCAGGCGTGAGAAGAAAGGCCGAGCATGTAAATGTTGGCGCCGGAACAGAAGATGCGGTTCTTGGCGCTGGCAATGACCACAGAGCGAATTTCCGGATGCTCAAAGCGAATGCGCTGAAGCGCGTCGTGTAACTCAATATCGACGCCAAGGTCGTAAGAGTTGAGCTTCAGTTTATAGCCGGGACGGAGGCCGCTGTCTTCCGCGACGTCCATGGTGAGCGTAGCGACGGGGCCGTCAAACGACATGCGCCAGTGCTTGTAACGGGACGGGTCAGTACGAAAATCGATGGGGGCTGCGACGGCTTGAGCTTCTTGTGTAGCGGCAACGTCCATGATTCCTCCTGCTGGTTATTGCGAAGCGGCTTCCAGCGCTGCTTTTAGTTTGGTGAAACTTTCATCGACCGATTCGTTGGAAGTGTCGACGATTGTGTCCGCTTTGCGATAGAGCGGCTCGCGGTATTCGAGAATGCCGCGGAGGTCTTCCATGGCGCGGTCGCTGCCGGCCATGGCGCGGAAATCGCCCTGAGCGATTACGCGAGACATGTGCTCTTCCGGTTGCGCCTTGAGCCAGATGGTGTAGCAATGCCCCAGAAGATAATCGTAAGTTTCTTTTTCGGAGACAATGCCGCCGCCGACGGAGATGACGGCGCGATCGCTGGCTCGAACAACGCGCTCGAGCGTGCGTTTTTCGATGGCGCGATAGCCGGACTGTCCGTACAGAGAAAAGATTTCGGCGAGGGGCATGCCGGTGTCCTTTTCGATTTCGTGGTCGAGCTCGATGTAGGAGACGTTGTGTTCGGCGGCGAGCTTGGCGCCGAGGGTGGATTTGCCGGCACCGCGAAGACCGATGAGTGCAATGCGAGCGAGGCGGAGATTTTGTTCGGGGCCAAAGTCGCGCATCAAGCGGGCAGCGGCTTCCTCGAGGCGATGGCTGGGCAGGCGCTCGATGAAGCGAAAAATAGTTTGCTTTTGTGAAAAATGTTGACGGTCATCCTGGCGATCCTGTCGCTGACTCGCGGCGAATAATTCTTCGAGCGAGACGCTGAGGACCACGGCGATTCTGCGCAGGAGCAGTATGGAAATGTTTCCTTCGCCGGATTCAAGCTGGGCCAGGTGGCGCTCGGAAACGTCGGATTCGTGGGCGAGCGTTTTACGAGTCATGCCGCGACGATTGCGAAGTTCACGGACGCGTGTACCGAGGGTGGCGAGGAACTGCTCGCCGGAGAGTTGGGGAGAGTTTGGAAGCGAGAGTTTGGATTCAATCGGGGAGTGTGATGCCACGCTTGTCCTCGCATGCAGTATATTACAGGTTAGGCTGGACTTGTCAAAGGGAAATGAGTGGTCTGGGAACGATTTGCGACGCTAGGTCGTAACGTTCGTCCGCTAAGCGGTTTACGAAGATCATCGGCTTAGGCTGAAATTCTACAGTGATGCATTATTATGCCGAATGCACGCCAAACCGGCGGCGGCCTCCGCTAATGAGGACTAAACAGGTGGGGTTTATGTTCGTGTTAAGATGTTTGGAAACTGGCAGTTAGGGCGTGAGACGAACGAGAATAGTCTGTTCAGATCGGCGTATTTTGAACTAGATTCACTGCGGTAATCGCGTAGACTCTGAGGCGTTTTTGCTATGTTCTTGCAAACAAACTTGCATGAATAAAGCGCACGAACTGCTGACAAGGTTTAAGTCTCGTTTCGGCGTGGGTGCTTCCATCTATCGGGCGCCGGGACGGGTAAACCTGATCGGAGAGCACACCGATTACAACGAGGGATTTGTCCTTCCGGCCGCGATCGGATTCTCGTGCTGGGTGGGAATTGCGCCGCGCGACGATCGCAAGGTAAGTATTTACTCCGAAAATTTCAAAGAAACACGCGACGCCGATTTGGATGATTTGGGAACGCACGGCTTAGGCCACTGGTCAGACTATCCGGTGGGCGCTGCTTGGGCACTGCAGGAAGCCGGATACCGCCTGCGGGGCGCTAACCTCTATATTGCCGGGAACGTGCCGTTGGGAGCGGGACTGAGTTCGTCGGCGGCAATTGAGGTGTCGACCGGATACGCATTGCTCTCGGTGGCGGGTCACGCCATCGACCGAACGAAGCTCGCATTGCTATGCCAGCGCGCGGAGAACAATTTTGTGGGGGCGCGGGTAGGGATTATGGATCAGTTCGTTTCGTGCCATGGGCGAGCGGGTCACGCGCTGATGATCGATTGCCGCTCGCTCGAATATCGCACACTGCAACTTCCTCCGAAGGTGAGCCTGGTAATTTGCAACACGATGGTGAAACACAAGCTGCAGGCGGGCGAATATAATGTGCGGCGCGCGGAATGCGAAGAGGCGGTGCGAAAGCTGTCGGCGGCGTTACCCGGAATTCGGAGTTTGCGCGAGGTGGATTTGGAGCAGCTTACGCAAAATCGAGGATTGTTGTCAGAGACGCTTTATAGGCGATGCCGGCACGTGATTTCCGAGAATGCCCGCGTTCGCAAGGTAGCGGACCTATTCGCGCAGGGCAAAATCGGCGGACTGCGCGAGGTAATGTCGGCCTCGCACCAGAGTATGCGCGACGATTACGAAATCAGTTGCCGCGAGTTGGATGTGATGGTGAAGATTGCGGAACGGCAACGCGGCCTTTATGGTGCGCGCATGACAGGCGGCGGCTTTGGTGGATGCACGATTAACCTTGTGGACGTGGAGCAGGCTGCGGACTTTGAGCGGCTGGTCTCGGCGGAATATGAATCGGAGATTGGCCTGCGCCCGGACGTTTATATTTGCGAAGCGTCGCAGGGAGCGGAGCGGGTCGAAACGACGGCGGAAAATGTTCCGAACGTGACTCGCTGAGAGATGCATACTTGAAACGGCGCGGCCGGTGAAACGCATGGATGCTTCGCTGCTGCAAGAGGTCCCACACCGCCGGTTCAATCCGTTGACGCGTGAGTGGGTGCTGGTTTCACCGCATCGCACCAAGCGGCCCTGGCTTGGGAAAGTCGAGAAGCCGGCGACGATGAATCTGCCGGCATACGATCCGACTTGCTACTTGTGCCCGGGAAATGAGCGCGCGGGCGGGGCAAAGAATCCGAAGTATGCCCGCACATTTGTTTTCGATAATGACTTTGCGGCGCTCTTGCCGGATGCGCCCTCGTTTGAAATGGATGAATGTGGATTGCTGGAAGCGCGTTCGGAGCGCGGAATTTGCAGGGTCGCGTGTTTTTCTCCGCGCCATGATCTGACCCTGCCGCGCATGTCGGTGGCGGACATTCGCGAAGTGATTAATCTCTGGACTGAGGAGTTCCGGCGGCTGGGCGCGATCGATTGGGTGCACCACGTGCAGATCTTCGAGAATCGTGGGGCCTTGGTGGGCGCGAGCAATCCGCATCCGCACTGCCAGATTTGGGCGAACGCGTCACTTCCCGTTTTGCCGTCGAAAGAATTGACGTCCTTTCGGCAATATCGCGAGCAGAAAAACTCTTGCTTATTGTGCGATTACTTGCAGCTTGAGTTGCGGCGGGGCGAGCGGGTAGTTTGCGAGAACGATGGGTTCGCGGTAATGACGCCGTTCTGGGCCGTCTGGCCATTCGAGACGCTGCTGCTGAGCAAGCGGCATTTCTCATCAATGGAGGAGTTTGTGGGCGACGAGGGGCAATTGCTTGCGGACATTCTGCGGCGCGTTACAATCCGATACGACAATTTGTTTGAGACCTCGTTTCCGTATTCCATGGGATTTCACCAGCGGCCCGCGGATGGCAAGAATTATCCGGAGTGGCATTTTCATGCGCATTATTTTCCGCCGCTCCTGCGCTCGGCTACCGTGCAGAAGTTTATGGTGGGATACGAGTTGCTGAACAATCCGCAGAGAGACATAACGGCGGAGAGCGCGGCGCAGCGGCTGAGAGAGCTTCCGGAAGTTCATTATCTGGACTCACCGTGATGACGAAACGCAGTGGGCGCAGCGTAGAATCGTGCCACTTGGAAATGTGGGGGAACATGTACAAGAGAACCCTACTGTTGTTGATAGCTCTGGCTTTCCTTTGCGCGGCGACGAAAGCGCAGGGTGTTCGATGGACGGAGAAAGAGGCGGCGGACTGGTACGCGAAGCAGCCGTGGCTGGTAGGCAGCAACTACATTCCCGCGGACGCCATCAACGAGCTGGAAATGTGGCAAGCGGATACGTTTGATGCGAAGCGCATCGATTTAGAGTTGGGCTGGGCGGAGGCGATCGGGCTGAACACCATGCGTGTGTTCTTGCACGACTTGCTCTGGCAACAGGACGCCGCGGGATTCCAGAAACGCATCGACACATTTTTGCAGATTGCGGCGAAGCATCACATCAAGCCGTTGTTTGTGCTTTTTGATTCTTGCTGGGATCCGGACCCGCGAGTAGGCAAGCAACACGCGCCGCAGCCGGGTATCCATAACTCCGGGTGGGTGCAGAGCCCCGGTGCGAAGGTGCTCCAGGATCCATCGCAGTATCCAAGGCTCGAGGCGTACGTGAAGGGCGTGGTCGGAGCATTCGCAAGGGATGACCGCGTGCTGGGATGGGACATCTGGAACGAACCGGACAACGGCAACGGAGGAAGTTACAAGGATTTGGAGCCGAAGAACAAAAATGATCTGGTGATTGCGCTGCTGCCAAAGGCTTTCGCGTGGGCGCGCGCGGCGCATCCGACGCAACCGTTGACCAGCGGAGTTTGGAAAGACGATTGGTCTGTTCCGGAAAAACTCGGACCAGGCGCGAAGATTCAGATCGAAACGTCGGACGTGATTTCTTTCCACAGCTACGATAAGCCGGACGTCTTTGAGAAGAGAGTCCTATCGCTGCAACAGTATCATCGACCTCTGATATGCACCGAATATATGGCGCGAGGGAATGGCAGCACTTTTCAGGGGACACTGCCGATCGCCAAGAAATATAACGTTGCAGCGATTAATTGGGGCCTAGTTGCGGGGAAGACGCAGACCTATTTGCCGTGGGACTCCTGGCAGCATCCATATACCGATCGCGAGCCCGCTATTTGGTTTCACGAAATATTTCGCACGGACGGAACGCCGTACAGCGCGGAGGAGACGGCCTTTATAAAGCAGATGACCGGGCGAGGACTCACGGCGCAGGCAAAGTAGACGCCATGAGAGACGCTTTCGCCCTCAAAGCAGACGCGAGATACCTGGAGTTTTAGCGGGCGGCAGAGATTGGAATGATGGAGGCACGCTCGTCCGGCGGAAGGGCGACTCCATCGCGGAACGAAACGAACTTGCCGGAGTTAGAGGCGACACGGTCGCCGGGCACAAGAATTCCAACTAGATTGAGCGGGTCCGCGGCGGCAACCATGATTATTTCACCGGAAGGTTCCTGCTTGCGCATCGCGCGCAGCGAATCCACCGCGACCGGAAGAGCGAATTGCTCTCCGAGAAAACCGCTGATGAATCGGCCCCCACGGATTTCGCCGCGGTCTTCCAAGCGGCGAAGCGTGATCAGAACTTCGCGCCATTTGGGCAAAATGGACTCGCGGGTAAGTACTTCGCGGAACACGATCCCGTAGCGGCGCAGCAGCATCCAGCAAATCGCTTCCAGCGCCACATTGCGATCCGCAGCCTCGCCAGAATAAAGCAGCGACCACCGGCCGGTGCTGTGCCGAGGCCGAGTAGACCGGCCGCTGCCCTGACCGGCGCGGCGCTTGGGATCAATGAGCGCGCGCAAATTGTCGAAGCCGTCAGCAGTGAGCAGTCCCCCGGCGACCAGTTCCCAAAGCGCGGTCTCCACTTCCGATTTCAATTTGCCCGTGCCGCGCACAATATCGGAAAAGAACGAAGCGCCGCGCTGGCGCAAGAACTGAAGCACGGTTGCAGCGTCCCGGCTCAAGCTGGAAGTCTCGGCCTCGCCGGATTCCCGCTGCGGAATCATCCACTCCGAATCATCGCGCGCGAAAAACGTGATGGGCGCCACGCTGCTGGGCACAACGCGGCGTTTGCCATCGGCCGGCATTTCCAACGTCGCGGGATGCGGCGACAAGCGTCCCCAGCCGACCGCGCCGGTCAAGCAGAGCTGGTCGAGCTCCTTTGCATCGTAGCCGGCGATACGCCGCGCGAGGATTTGCCGCTCCCAGGAATTCGCCGGCGCCTCAAATCCTTGCAATTGCCGCAGCGCTTCGAGCAGGCCGCGTTCACCCAGCAGTTGCGCGCTCGGCGCGACATGTTGCCAGCGGAAAAGCCAGATCATGAATTGCGCCGGAGTGACGGCCTCGACTTGCTTGCGGAGGTGTCCGAGCGTAAGGCGATGGATGCGTGCCAGCAGGCGGCGCTCGCACCATTCCGTTTCTCCGCTTGCGGTATCCGTAAAATTTCCGCGCAGAACGATTCCGCTGGTTTCCAAGCGAAGCAGCGCTTTGTCGACATCGCTTGGCGAAACGCCCAGCACGCTGGTCAGTTGCGTCGCGGAAACAGGCCCGGCGTGAGCCATCCAACCCGTAACCATCGCGAGCTGCGCCTCTTCCTGCGCCATCTCGGCGGCTGGCAGGTCCGCAACGGTGCCGTCAAAGACGGCCGAAGGGAAGATCTGCCGGAAGGCCGATGCGCGCTCCGCCGCCACCCAATAAACCGCGCCACCCACTTGTGCTCGGCCCGCGCGCCGCTCGGCGGCCAACCGGTCAAAATGCTCGTTCCACTGCGGCAAAGATTCCCGCAATCTTGATTGCAAGCTGCTGGTCGATTGCAGCGCGTCGATCGCAGCTAGAGGCACAGCGACCAGCGAAATCAACGCGTCGTGAAGTTCCTCCGCATCGCGCACGTCTGGCCAGGCATCCTCACGAACGTTAGCAATCGCCGCCGGATCAAGCTGGCCAATCTCGGACAATACGGTCTCCGGGAGCACACGCCGCATTTCGACAGCGCGGGCGCGGCGCTCTTCAAGAGGCGCATCATCCAGGTATGCGTACGGATTCGCATTCAGGATCTCGTGAGAAAACTGGGACGGCAGCGGCGTATCGACCGCCAGGCAGCGAATGCGTCCTTCGCCCATATCGGTCAACACGCGCTGCAGTCCCTCGATATCCAGCGCTTCGGTCAAGACATCTTTCATCGTTTCGCGAATCAGCGGGTGATCGGAAAGCACGATTTCGCCTTCGAGATTTTCCGGGCAGGCGAGCGCCTCCGGGAAAACCGCGGCGAGCAAATCGTCGGCGCGCATGCGCTGAATGTTGGGCGGGACTTTCTTCCCGCCGCGAAAACGCAGCAGCGCCAGCGAGCGGCCTGCATCCCAGCGCCAGCGCGTGGTGAAAAGCGGGGAGGGCATGACCGCTTGCTCCAGCACGTGCTGTACGGAATTCGGATGGAGAAAGTGGAACACATCGGCGAGCGGGAAACTGTGCTGCTCACTCAGAGAGATATTTAATCCGTTGTCGGTAGCGGCGGCTTGCAGCTCAAAATTGAAAGAGCGGCAGAAGCGCTTGCGAAGAGCCAGTCCCCATGCCTTGTTGATGCGCGCGCCAAACGGGGCGTGAATGATTAGTTGCATGCCGCCGCTTTCATCGAAAAAACGTTCAGCGATGATCGTCTTTTGCGTGGGAATTGCGCCAAGAATGGCACGCCCAGCCGTGATGTATTCGGCGGCTTGTTCCGCGCCGGCTTGGTCGAGCCCGCATTCGGCCTGGAGCCAGCTCACGGCCTCGGCGAAATGCGCGCGATCCTGTTGTTCTGCTGCAGATAGGGAACGCGGCACCAGCGAGCCGATCTGTTCGCGCAAGTCAGCGACGTGAGCGGAAAGCTCATCCGTGCGCGCAGGCGCTTCCCCCCGCCAGAACGGCACGCTAGGCGCGGCGCCTTGCGCATCTTCCACAAGGACGCTCCCCGACGTCACACGGCGAATGCGCCAGGAAGTATTTCCGAGCAACATGATATCGCCCGCAAGACTTTCGACCGCGAAGTCTTCGTCCACCGTGCCAACCGTAATGCCTTCCGGCTGCGCGACCACGGAATACAAAGAGTTTTCGGGAATCGCCCCGCCGCTGGTGATTGCAGCAAGTCTTGCTCCACGCCGAGCCCGCAAAACGTGATTCACCCGATCGCGATGCAGGTACGCCGCATACCGGCCGCGCTGGCTGGCTATGCCTTCAGAAAGCATCTCCACAATTTCGTCGAAATTCCTTCGCTCAAGGTTGCGATAGGGATAGGCCCGGCGGACGGATTCATAGAGAGCGTCTTCCGTCCAGTCTTCAGCCGCGCACATCGCGACGATCTGCTGGGCCAGAATGTCCATCGGCGCTTCCGGAATGGCAAGGCGATCCAGGTCGCCTTGGCGAATGGCGCGGACCAGCGCCGCGTTCTCAATAAGATCATCGCGCGTGGTCGCGAACAGGCGTCCCTTCGGAATCGCTCCCCGCCAATGCCCCGCGCGCCCGATGCGCTGCAATCCCACCGAAATGGAGCGCGGCGAACCGATCTGGCAGACCAGATCGACGCTGCCGATATCGATTCCAAGCTCAAGAGATGCGGTAGCCACCAACGCACGGATTTCGCCTGCTTTGAGTTTGCGCTCCGCGTTCAGGCGCAGCTTCCGCGAGAGACTCCCGTGATGAGCGGCTACTGCATCGCGTCCCAGGCGCTCCGCGAGATGGTGAGCCACGCGTTCGGCCAGCCGCCGCGTATTCACGAAAATAAGCGTCGAAGAATGCTGATTGGCGAGTTGCGCCAGACGATCGTAGATTTCGCCCCACATCTCGTTCGATGCGACCGGTCCAAGTTCACTCGAAGGAACTTCCACCGCGAGATCCATTTGCCGGCGATGTCCGATCCGCACGATGGCCGGATCGCTGCTGTCGGAGCCGGTCAAGAAATGCGCGACCGTCTCGATTGGCTTTTGTGTTGCCGAGAGACCGATGCGCGTGAGGCGCTTGCCGGTCAGTTGATTCAGCCGCTCCAGCGAAAGCGCTAGATGCGCGCCGCGTTTGTCGTCCGCCACCGCGTGAATTTCATCGACGATGACGGTCTTGACGTCCCTCAGAATCTCGCGGCTTTTTGCCGCCGTCAGTAGGATGTACAACGATTCGGGCGTGGTGACGAGAATGTGCGGAGGGCGAGCAAGCATAGCGCGGCGCTCGTGGGCGAGTGTGTCGCCCGTGCGCACTGCGGTGCGGATCACGGGCATCAGCATCCCGCGCTCTCCTGCAAGTTGCAGGATTTCTCCCAGTGGAGTCTCGAGATTTTTCTGAATGTCGTTGCTCAGCGCTTTAAGCGGTGAAACATAGAGAACTTCGGTGCGGTCGGTCAGATCTCCGGCAAGCGCCTTACGCACCAGCGAATCAATGCAAATCAGAAACGCGGCGAGAGTTTTTCCCGAACCAGTCGGCGCGGAAATCAACGTAGTCTTGCCGGCCAGGATGTGCGGCCAGCCCTGCGCTTGCGGCTCCGTCGGAGTACCGAAGCGGGTGACAAACCAATCTTGCACGAGAGAGTGTGCCCACTCGAGTCCGGTCGATAAAGGTAGTTGTGGCGCGGTGGTCATGCCGAATACTCAATTATAAACGATTGCGAACTGTTTCGCTTTTTTGGCCGCAGCCCGCGTTTGGTTTTGCGCTCTGAGAGGAATAGAATCGCGCGGCTAACTTGATTGGATGACGCCAAGCGGCGAAATGATGACGACGAAAGTCCTGGGCATTGATGTTGGAACGGGTGGAACGCGAGCCGTTCTGCTCGACGACGCGGGCCGAGTGCTGGGCGCAGCCACCGCCGAGCATGCCCCCATGGCCTCTCCTCAATTGGGTTGGGCGGAACAGGACCCTCGTGATTGGTGGCGCGCCGCCCGCATCGCAATCCGCGAATGTTTGGGCAAAGCGAGCGCTAACGCAAACGAAGTTGCTGCCATAGGCCTCAGCGGCCAGATGCACGGTCTGGTCATGCTCGACGAAAACGGGGAAGTGTTGCGCCCAGCTCTCCTTTGGTGCGATCAGCGCACCGAAAAAGAGTGCCAGGCGATCACCGAGCGCGTTGGCGCAAAGCGGCTGATCGAGCTGGTGGCAAATCCCGCCCTGACCGGTTTTACCCTACCGAAAATTTGGTGGGTCCGCGCCCACGAACCGCAAGTGTGGGCGCGCGTCCGCTCGGTGATGCTGCCCAAGGATTATGTGCGCTTCAAGTTGACCCGCGCGCGCGCCACGGACGTAGCGGATGCCTCCGGCACGCTTTTGTTCGACGTCGTCAACCGCCGGTGGTCCACTGAAATGCTGCAAGCGTCCGATTTACCCCCCGACATTCTGCCGAAAGTTTTCGAGTCGCCGGAAATCACCGGGCGCGTCTCGAAGGATGGTGCGGCGGCGAGCGGCCTTCAGGAAGGCACTCCGGTGGTCGCGGGCGGCGGTGATCAAGCAGCTGGCGCAGTCGGCATGGGGATTGTCGAGCCGGGAAACGTTAGTGCCACCATCGGCACTTCGGGCGTAGTCTTCGCGGCAACGAGCCGGCCGGTGGTTGAGCCGCAGGGAAGGATTCACACGTTTTGCCACGCCATTCCCGGCCGCTGGCACGTGATGGGCGTCACGCAAGGCGCGGGCCTCTCTTTGCGATGGTTTCGCGACCAATTCTGCGTCGGCATTTCCTATGACGAATTGATGAAGGAAGCCGCCGCCGCCCCTCCCGGTGCCGATGGCTTGCTGTGGGCGCCCTACCTAATGGGCGAGCGGACCCCGCATCTCGATCCCAACGCACGCGGCGCTTTGGTTGGCCTCACGGCGCAGCACACGCGTGCTCACGTAATCCGCGCGATTCTGGAAGGTGTCGCGTTCAGCCTGCGCGACACATTGACGATTTTTCGCGACCTCGGCGTGCCGGTGAACTCAATACGCCTCGGCGGCGGCGGAGCGCGCAGTCCATTGTGGCAGCAGATTCAGTCGGATATTTATGGGATGCGAGTGGACCTGATTGCAGCGGAGGAGGGAGCCGCCTACGGCGCAGCGCTATTAGCCGGCGTAGGCGCGGGCGTGTGGCGTTCCGTGGAAGTCGCGTGTGAAACCTCGGTGCATGTGGCGAAGCAAGTCGAGCCGATAGCAAAGAACGTGGAACTGATGAATCGTCGCTACGAGGAATATCGAAAGCTCTACCCCGCGCTTCGGGCGATTGGTCACCGAAACTGATCCCGACCTCACCGCTTCCCGGAACGAGGAGCTGCGTCTTGAACGGAAATTTGTGTCTAATCCCTAAGTACCGGGACGCATTCAATTCTTGTTATCCTATTACTATCTGCTATACTCCTACTGGATATTCCCATCTGGATAAGATTCTCGCCATTTAAGTCCTGTAGAATCCGCAGTTATGGAGGAACGCCGCGTTTTGCCGGTTTTTGGCCGAAGTTGCAGTAGCGTAACTCCTTTAGTTTCTGCACTTACAGGAGGGTGCGCCCGCAAGTCCTTTAGAATGCGCACTTACAGAGAACCAGGGGGGAGGGGGTCTCTGTCCCTAGAATTCAACCGTCCTTCATGGCCAGCTTGGAACTGCCGTACAATGCTGAGTCTGTAGCACGCAGCCCCGGACGGAGTAAAGAAAGAAGATTCCATGTCAGTGACAAAAGACCCTAGGCTTGGGAATGTGGCGAATATCACCGCTGGTGCGGCCAGCCGCCATGTACCTGGGGACAAAGAAGCACTTGCCGTTTTGGCGGGGCTCGAATTGACCGCCAATCGCGGAATTCCACTGAATCTTGATTGGATTGAGAACGTGCGCGTCAACACCAGCGCGGTGGAGCGGCGCGCACAAACTTTGGTTACGCGGCGTACGGTGAAGAAAGATTGGCAAGTCGCATGGCTGCTCCGCGCTATTACGTGTATGGATCTGACTACGTTGTCCGGAGACGACACCGACGAACGTGTGCGGCGCCTGTGCGCGAAGGGTCGCCAACCGATTCGGCAGGACTTGGTGAAGCTGCTCGGGATCGAGTCGCTGAATATTCGAGTGGCGGCGATTTGCGTGTACCACACCTTTGTGGAGACGGCCGTCAAAGCTCTTCAGGGCAGCGGAATCAAAGTAGCCGCAGTCTCGACAGGATTTCCTGCGGGACTATCTCCCTTGGACGAACGAGTCGCGGAGATTCGACGTTCTGTTGAAGCTGGCGCACACGAGATTGACGTCGTGATAACACGCGCGCACGTTTTTGGCGGGCGCTGGCAAGCGCTGTTCGATGAAATCGCTACCTTCAAAGCTGCGTGCGGCAACGCGCACATGAAGGTGATTCTGGGCACGGGCGATTTGCTGACGCTGCGCAATGTAGCGCGCGCGAGCATGGTGGCCATGATGGCCGGCGCGGACTTCATCAAGACGTCTACGGGAAAAGAAGCTGTGAATGCGACCCTTCCGGTCGGCTTGGTGATGACGCGGGCAATTCGCGAATACGCGCAACACACTGGCATGGCAGTCGGATTCAAACCGGCCGGTGGGATTCGCACCGCAAAGCAATCCGTGGAGTGGCTCGCTTTGATGAAGGAAGAGTTGGGACCTTCGTGGCTCACTGCTAGCCTCTTCCGCCTCGGCGCGAGCTCGATGCTCGCCGATATTGAGCGGCAATTGGAATTTCACGCCACTGGCAGATATTCGGCGGAGTATCGGCATCCGATTGCGTAAGATCGCGTACGCGATGGGTATTCTCTGATGATGAGCTGAGCGCAGAACGATGAGTGTCACCGAAAAGTTTCTCTCGATGGAATACGGTCCTGCCCCGGAGGATCCGCGCGAAGCAGTAGTGTGGCTCGACCGGCAAAAACGAAAACTCGGTCATTTCATCGGCGGTTCGTTTCGCCCTCCCGTCGAGGGCGTTTATTTCGATACGCTCGATCCCTCTAGCGGTGAACCTTTGGCGACGGTAGCGCAAGGCTCGGCGGCCGATATCGATGCGGCGGTCAAAGCCGCGCGCGGAGCGCTGCCAGAGTGGCAGTCGCTTTCACCTCACGCGCGGGCGCGCTATTTGTACGCGCTGGCCCGGCAGGTGCAAAAGCATTCCCGTCGCCTCGCTGTCCTGGAAACGATGGACAACGGCAAGCCGATTCGCGAAAGCCGCGATTTGGATATTCCGCTCGTGGCGCGCCATTTTTATCACCATGCCGGATGGGCGCAGCTTCTGCCCCAGGAATTTCCCGGCTATGTCGCATGCGGCGTCGTGGGGCAAATCATTCCCTGGAATTTTCCTCTGCTGATGCTCGCGTGGAAGATTGCCCCGGCGATCGCCACAGGAAACACAGTCGTGCTGAAGCCAGCGGAATTCACGCCGCTTACTGCACTGGCGTTTGCGGAAATTTGCCAGGAAATCGGACTGCCTGCCGGCGTGGTGAACATTGTCACGGGCGATGGTTCCACCGGTGAAGCGCTGGTGAAGCATGCGGACGTGGACAAGATCGCATTCACAGGTTCCACGGAAGTGGGACGCGCGATTCGCAAAGCGACAGCGCAAAGTCACAAGAAGATTTCCTTGGAGCTTGGAGGAAAATCTCCGTTCATTATTTTCGAGGATGCCGATCTCGACAGCGCGGTAGAGGGCCTGGTCGATGGAATTTGGTTGAACCAGGGACAAGTCTGCTGCGCCGGTTCGCGGCTGCTGATGCAGGAGAGCGTCGCGGAAACGCTCCTCGGCAAAGTCCGCGAGCGCATGAGCACTTTGCGCGTCGGGGCGCCCCTCGATAAGGCCATCGATATTGGGGCCATCGTCGCGCGTGTGCAGCTCGAGCGAATTCAGCGGCTCGTGGATCAGGGCGTAGCGGAAGGCGCCACCTGCTGGCAGCCTCCTTCGCTTACCATGCCGTCGCGCGGCCTATTTTTCCCGCCGACGCTTCTGAGCAATGTGCATCCGACTTCAACCGTGGCGCAGCAGGAGATTTTCGGCCCCGTACTCGCCGCGATGACATTTCGCACGCCTCGTGAGGCTGTTGAGCTTGCCAACAACACGGTGTACGGGCTGGCCGCAAGCGTTTGGAGCGAGAGCATCAACGTGGCGCTGCATGTTGCCGCGCAATTGAAAGCCGGCGTGGTTTGGGTGAACAGCACGAATCTCTTTGACGCCGCTTCCGGATTTGGCGGCTACAAAGAAAGCGGCTATGGCCGCGAAGGCGGCCGCGAAGGCTTGTACGAATATCTCGAGCCGGAATGGTTCAAGCGTGCCCCGCGCGCATCAATCAAGTCCGCAGCCATCGATCAGCCCCCGGCAGAAGAAATCGATTCCGTAGCACCGGCGATTGACCGCACTGTGAAGCTCTATATCGGAGGCAAGCAGGCACGGCCCGATTCCGGTTACAGCATGGAAGTGCGCGGCGCGGATGGCCGGTTGCTTGGCGAGGCTCCGCTCGGCAATCGCAAAGACATTCGCAACGCCGTTGAGGCCGCGCGTAAAGCCGATGGTTGGGCCAGGGCTACCGCGCACAATCGCGCTCAGGTGCTCTACTACATCGGCGAAAATCTTTCGCAGCGCGCCCAGGAAATTGCCGGACGTCTCGCCGCCGTGGTCGGCAAGGAGCAAGCTGCCGCCGAAGTACGTGCCGGCATCGAACGAGTTTTTTCGTATGCGGCCTGGGCGGATAAATACGATGGCGCTGTGCACAATCCACCATTTCGCAATGTTTCACTGGCCATGCACGAGCCGATAGGCACTGTCGGGATCGTTTGTCCCTCGAATGTACCCCTGCTCGGATTCTTGTCGTTGGTGATGCCCGCGATTGCCATGGGCAATACCGTCGTCGTGATTCCTTCAGAGACGTATCCGCTTATCATCGGCGATTTGTACCAGGTTTTTGAAACCAGCGACTTACCGGGCGGCGTAGTGAATATGGTTTCCGGCCGCAGCCCCGAGCTGTTAAAGGTGCTGGCGGAACATGACGATGTCGATGCCATCTGGTCCTTTGCCGGTGAGGCTAACAGCGCAGCGGCGAAACTGTTGTCGGCAGGTAATCTCAAGCAAGTCTTCAGCGATGAGGGCCGCGCCATCGACTGGTTCAACATCGCTCAGGGCGAAGGCCGCTGGTTCCTGCACCACGCCACCCAGGTCAAAAACATCTGGGTGCCTTACGGCGAATAACCGGGATTTCTAACGCGTTTCGCCTGGGCAAAACCGTGGGTTTCCCCATGTGAAACCAGAGTGCGGTCCTATGTATAATCCTGAAGGGGCTTGAGGCCCCGACTCTCGCATCCCACCCGCGAGCCTGGCCTACCCGGACATGCCGATTTTGGAGACGACCCGGAAATTCGCTTTCGGAGATGAATCGTTGGACACTCCCGCCACTTTAGTGGATCGCGCGCTTAGCACGCTGCGTCGCGTCGTCATTGAAGGCGTAACTCCCGAGGTTGACGCCGGGAGGTTTGCGATCAAGCGCTGCGTGGGCGACCGAGTTCGCGTACAAGCCGACGTTTTTGCGGACGGCCACGACCAACTGTGCGCGCGATTGCTTTTCCGGCGCGCAGAAGAATCCGACTGGCAAGAATCGCCGATGCTGCTGATCGAGAATGATCGCTGGGAGGGCGAATTTGAGGTCGGCGAGCTGGGACGTTACGTTTACACAATCATGGGTTGGGTGGATGCGTACGGCACGTGGGCCGCGGACTTAGCCAAGAGAGCGAAAGCGGGTGCCGACATTTCGGTGGACGCTCTGCGCGGTGTTGAGTTGCTGCAGGTTGCGCGGGATCGCGCAAAGGGAGCGGACCGCCAGGAGCTTGCCTACGCGGCGGAGCGACTGCGGGAGTTGGCGAGAGGAAATCCGAACGTAGCGGTTGATTTTGCACAAAGCGATGAGCTGAAGGAACTGACCAATCGCAATCGCGATTTCACCCAAGACACTCGGTATGAAAGGGAACTGCCCGTTGTCGTCGATCCCCCGAGGGCCCGCTTCGGCGCTTGGTACGAGATGTTCCCGCGTTCGTGCACGACCGATGCGAAGCGTCCCGGAACGTTCCGTGATTGCGCTACCCGCCTCGCTTACGTTGCCTCGATGGGCTTTGACGTCTTGTATCTTGCGCCTATTCATCCGATCGGGCTCACGGAGCGCAAGGGCAAGAACAATTCACTCACTCCAGCCGCTGACGATGTCGGAAGTCCGTGGGCCATCGGCGGGACGGAAGGTGGACACAAATCGATTCACCCGCAATTGGGAACTCTCGAAGATCTGAAAGGATTACAACGACAGGCGCGCGATCTAGGATTGGAAGTCGCGCTCGACATCGCCTATCAGTGTTCTCCGGATCATCCGTATGTGAAAGAGCATCGCGAGTGGTTTCGCGAGCGTCCGGATGGAACCGTGCAGTACGCCGAGAATCCTCCGAAGAAATATCAGGACATTTATCCCTTCGATTTCGAGAGCAAACACGCTGCGGAACTCTGGGAAGAGCTGAAGAGCATCGTGGTGTATTGGGCCGAACAGGGATTCCGCATCTTTCGCGTCGACAATCCGCACACGAAGCCCTTTGCTTTCTGGGAATGGCTGATCAGCGACGTGAAGCGCGATTATCCTGATGTCATTCTCCTATCCGAAGCGTTTACGCGGCCCAGGGTGATGTATCAGCTGGCAAAACTTGGTTTTACGCAGTCCTATACTTATTTCGCGTGGAAGAATACCAGCGCCGAGCTCACCGAATATTTCACGGAGATGACGCAGACCCCGGTCCGCGAATTCTTCCGCCCGAACCTGTGGCCGAACACCCCGGATATCCTCAATGAGTACTTGCAGAAAGGCGGCCGGCCGGCCTTTGCGGCGCGGTTTATCCTGGCGGCGACGCTTGGTGCAAGTTACGGTATTTATGGTCCGGCGTTTGAATTATACGAAAATCGACCGATCGAAGCCGGCAGCGAGGAATATCTTAATTCCGAGAAGTATGAGGTGCGCGTTTGGGACACAAACAACCCGAATAGCCTCAAAGACCTGATAACGCGCGTGAATGCGATTCGCAAAGCGAGTGCGGCCCTGCATGGTGACTGGACCTTGCGGTTTCATCCGGTCGATAATGAACAACTGATTGCCTACAGCAAAGTTTCGGAAGATTTCTCGGACATGATTTTGGTCGTGGTCAATCTTGACCCGCGCAATCGGCAGTCTGGCTGGGTCTCGGTGGCGCTGAAGGACCTCAAGCTCGGCGAAAACCAAGCCTATCAGGTGCATGACCTGCTGACCGACGCGCGCTACGTATGGCATGGCTCCATAAATTTTGTGCAGTTAGATCCCTCGATTCTCCCGGCGCATATTTTCCGGGTTCATCCGATAGGTTGACGCTTGCAGGATCCAGCAACTCCGCCGTCCATCGTTTCACAGCCGCAGCAGGAGAGCTCCGCCTTGCTCTTGCAGGACGAGAATCTCTGGTACAAAGACGCGGTCGTCTATCAGCTTCATGTACGGACCTTCTGCGACAGCAACGCGGACGGGATCGGCGATTTTCGCGGCCTGAGCAGCAAGCTCGACTACCTGCAAGAGTTGGGGATCAACGCGATTTGGGTTTTGCCTTTTTATCCTTCGCCGCTGCGCGACGACGGCTACGACATAGCCGACTACACATCGGTTCACCCGTCCTACGGAACGTTGCAGGACTTCAAGGATTTCCTCACTGCGGCGCATAACCGGCGCATTCGCGTCATCACCGAGATGGTGGTGAACCACACCTCCGATCAGCATCCGTGGTTCCAGGAAGCGCGCGGCTCTCGCGAGAATCCCAAGCGAGATTGGTACGTGTGGAGCGAGACGGACACTCGCTATCAGGGCGTGCGCATTATTTTTATTGACACGGAGATGTCCAACTGGGCCTGGGACCCGATTTCAAAATCGTATTACTGGCACCGCTTTTTCGGTCACCAGCCCGACCTGAATTACGACAATCCCGCGGTTCGCGAAGCGATGTGGGAGGTGATGAAGTTTTGGCTCGACATCGGCGTAGATGGCTTTCGGCTGGACGCCGTTCCATATCTCATCGAACGCGAAGGCACATCTTGCGAAAATCTGCCGGAGACTCACGAAATCATTCGCGATTTTCGCAAACGTATCGACCTCGCCTATCCCGGCAGGATGCTGCTGGCGGAGGCCAATCAGTGGCCTGCCGACGTGCGCGCCTATTTTGGCAACGGCGACGAGTTTCACATGGCGTTTCACTTCCCCCTCATGCCGCGCATGTTCATGGCCGTGAAACTGGAAGACCGCAAACCGATCATCGAAATCCTCGAGCAGACCCCGCAAATTCCGGACACTTGCCAGTGGTGCATCTTTCTGCGCAATCACGACGAGCTGACGCTCGAGATGGTTACCGACATCGAGCGCGACTACATGTATGACGAGTACGCGGTGGACAAGGCCATGCGCATCAATCTGGGAATCCGCCGCCGCCTCGCTCCCATGATGGAGAACGACCGGCGCCGGGTGGAGCTGTTGACCGGCCTGCTGCTTTCCATGCCTGGAACTCCGATCCTCTATTACGGCGACGAAATCGGCATGGGCGACAACGTTTACCTGGGCGATCGCAACGGCGTGCGCACGCCGATGCAATGGAATGGCGGCTGGAACGCGGGCTTTTCGGCGGCAGACCCGGAACGCCTGTATTCGCCGCTGATCTCGAATCCGGTTTACGGATACCAGGCAATCAACGTGGACTCACAAAGACGATCCGCGCATTCCCTGCTTTCCTGGACGAAGTCGGTGATCCAGACGCGCAATGCGTTCCGCGTGTTTAGCCGTGGCTCGATTGAATTCCTGAATCCTTCCAATCACCGCGTGCTGGCGTACGTGCGGCGCCTCGGCGATGAGAAAGTGCTAATTGTTAACAATCTTTCCAGCTCGGCACAAGCCGTCGAGCTGAATTTGCAAATGTACAAGAGGCATATTCCGATTGAGATGTTCGGCCGAAACCTGTTTCCCCGCATTGGGGACCTGCCGTATCTGCTGACTTTGGGCCCCTACCAGTTTTACTGGTTCCGTCTGCGTCGAATCTAATGTTGTGGGATTGATGCCCCAGGTATTTTCTCGAACCGCGAACGGCGTTTCGCGGAACAAGGAGCACAGAGCAATTGGCTGAAGAAAGTTTTCTCGCGGACGAGTTTCTTCGCCAGCTCATGAGCGTGGGCGAGGTCGACCTGCTGATCGGCATTCCGTCCTACAACAACGCCACGACGCTGGGCCAGACTCTGCAGAGTGTCGAAGAAAGCCTGCGCCAGAATTTCGTTCGCGAACGGGCGGTGATCCTAAACGTGGACGGCGGCTCCGCGGACGAAACTCGGCAGATTTTCGTGCAGAGCAGCGATCGCAGGGATGTCGCGCACAAGGGATTGACATCGCTACGCACCATTCATCGCATCTCCTGCGAATATGACCGATCGCCGTCGCAAGGAATTGCACTGCGCAACGTCGTTGCTGCCGCCGACCTGCTGCGCGCCAAAGCGTGCGCCGTAGTTTCGCCCGCTACAGCGAACTTGACGCCTTCGTGGGTGGCGAATCTGCTGCGGCCGGTGTATCGCGAGGGGTTGGACTTCGTTGCTCCGCTTTATGTACGCAGCCGCTTTCAAGGACTACTGGCGCGCGATCTGCTCTATCCCGTGAGCCGCGCCGTTTTCGGCCAGAGAATTCGCGAGCTTTATTCCGACGAGTGGGGATTTTCCGGCCGGTTGGCGAGCCGGTGTTTGGAAAAGGATGTATGGCACGAGGACGCGGTGCGCGCACGCCCCGAAGCCTGGATGGCGATAACCGCGGCGGGTGCGGGTCTGAGGTGCGGCCAATATTTTCTGGGACCGAAGAGCGCAGCGCCTCCCGGCACGGGCCCAGACATCGTGGAAGCCATCCGGCAAACCGTTGGCAACTTTTTCTGGTGCATGGAAACAAATCAAGCGCAATGGATGACGCGCTCGAATTCTCAACCGGTTGCTACCTTTGGCCCGGATCACGAACTGTCGTTGGACGGCATACCGCCGAGCCCGGAGAAAATCTTCGACCTGTTTCGGAGCGGTGTGGGCGAATTGGAGCCGATCCTGGCTTCGATTCTCACGCAAGATACGCACGCGCAGATCAAGGCGATTGCCCTGAGCGATCGCGCGAAATTTCGTTTTGCGCCGGAGCTGTGGGTCACGACCCTCTACGAGTTTGCCGCGTCTTATCATCATGCGGTACTGAATCGCGATCATCTCGTGCAGGCGCTTGTCCCCCTGTATCGCGGCAGGCTCTATTCCTTTCTGCTGGAAAACGCGAATACTTCCGCGGAAGCGATGGAAGCGCAGTCCGAGATCCTGTGCCAGGAATTTGAGCGTCGCAAACCTTATTTAGTCGAAAGATGGACCGCTAAGAGTTGAGGTGCAGTCATGAAGGAAGTTGTTCTCCAGGGGCTCAGACAGGCTTACGGCAACCTAGTGCATATGTTCGCCGAATTCTTGCCGCGAATGCTGGTGATGCTGGTCATTGTCGGCATCGGTTTGCTGGTGGCTTATGCATTAAAAATGATTCTGCGCGCCGTGCTGCACGTCACCAGGCTCGATCGTTTGTCGGAGGAGGCGGGAGCTTCGCGATTTTTGCGCATGGCGGCACTTCCTTCCATGACGGAACTATTGAGCCGGTCGCTATTCTGGGTAACTTGGTTAGGTTTTATCCTGATCGGGATTAGCGTTTTGGGAGTGGCCGGTCTCCAGGAGCAGATTTCGAGATTGTTTTTGCTGTTGCCGGCGATATTCGTCGCGATCTTAATTCTGTTCTTAGGTCTTGTGACTGCGAACTTCACATCGCGCGCCGCACTCCTCGCTGCCGTCAATGCCGGCTATCCGTCGCCGAAATTGCTGAGTTGGTCCATTCGGTTTGTGATTTGGGCGTTGGCTGTTTCCATGGCTTTGGAACAGGTGGGAGTCGCGCGGCAGACGGTGATCGCGGCATTTTCCATCGTATTCGGAGCTTTCATGTTTGGCATGGCGCTCGCCTTCGGTCTGGGCGGAAAGGACCTTGCTCGCGAGTTCCTGGAGCGCAACTTGACCGAGAAGAAGAAAGAGAAATTCCACGAACCGCAGCCGCTGTGAGCCGCTCCGGGCGTGCTGCCCGGTCGAGATTGAGGAAATGTGTCAAGCAATCCCGCCTATTCGGAAATGTTGTCTGAGCTTCGCCGAAGCATTTCCGCGCAGCTGCCGTCTTTTCTAACCGCGCAGCGCTGGTTTGGCGGAAAAGCCCGGCAGGTTCGCGAAGTGGGGATTACTGATGCGATTCCCGTCAGCCACGAAGGCGCCAACTCCGTAGTGCTGTTGGTGCGGGTGAATTACGTGGAGGGTACGGAGGACACCTACTCCATTCCAATCATAAGGGGCGCGCAAGCGGGTGGTGATTCGCTTGAGGATGCGTTCTCACGCCCACAATTCCTGGCGGCGCTCCTCGACATCATTAGGCGAGAGGACGATGTCCCAGGTGAGAAGGGGCGTTTGCGCGGATGTCAGACAAAATCTTTCTCTGAGCTTTTGCTGGGACCGGAAACCGCGCAACCCAAGAAACTAACCGGCGAACAAAGCAATAGCTCGGTCATTTACGGGGACCGCGCGATACTGAAATTTTTTCGGCGCATCGAGGAGGGCGAAAATCCCGACCTCGAGATCGGCAGGTTTCTCACGCACAAGGCACGCTTCGCGCACGTGCCTCGCATCGCTGGCTGGATTGAATACCACGCCCGAAATGGAAAGCTGGCGACGCAGGCCATCCTTCAGGAATTTACGCCGAATCAGGGTGATGCGTGGCGCTATGCACTAAAAACTCTGAGCGCATTTTACGAGCAATCCGCTGATTTATCGTCCGAAGGGTTGCCACAGCGGGATCTGCGTCGGTCAGAGGAGTGCCAGCGGTTTTCGAGCGAACTGATGGCTCACCTTCTCGCGGACATCGCGCTTTTGGGCAAACGCACTGCTGAACTGCATCTTGCCCTTTCCTCGCAGAGCGATGATGCGGCATTTGCGCCCGAACCTTTCACGATGCAGTTTCAAAGTAAGCTGGAAGGGTCCTTCGCGGAACTCACCTGCCGGACTCTGAGCCTGCTGCGCGCGCGAATCGCGGACGTGCCTACGGAATACAGAGACCAGTCCAGAAAAGTCATTGAGCGAGAGCCTGAGACTCTGCAGCGCTTCCACAAGCTGTTAAGCGCTCCCATCGACGCCATGCGCATCAGGATTCATGGCGACTATCATCTCGGTCAAGTGCTTTATACCGGCGCTGATTTCGTAATAATCGATTTTGAGGGAGAGCCGGCGCGGCCATTGGCGGAGAGACGCATCAAACAGTCTCCGTTGCAAGATGTCGCCGGAATGCTGCGGTCGTTTCACTATGCCGCGTTTGCTCCCCTGCTCATGCCGCCAGCCGGGAGTTCCGTTTCGTCAGGAAAGAGCGCCGCTCTTAAGGGCCTGGCGGAAGCATGGAGCCGATGCGCGGCGGATGCCTTTCTAGGCCAGTACTATGAGACTTCCGACGCGGCGCACTACCTTCCAACTGGCACGGGTGAAAGAGCAAAACTCCTGCAAATGTATCTTTTGGCGAAAGCCTTCTACGAGCTTGGCTACGAACTGAACAATCGCCCGGCGTGGGTCGGGATTCCCCTGGAAGGAATCTTGCGTTTGCTGACTCCGGAAGTGTGAGCGCTGGCAGTGTCGCTGCCCGTCCCCTTAGGATTTGACGCCAGTCAGCAACGCGATAGGAAAATGAAGCAGCGCCTCGCCTGCGCCGACGGATTTGTGCTTCGCGGTTGCTGCTGAGATTTTCTCGCCGTTGAAGATGTTCTCCCAAACCTGGGGTGCCGAATCTGGTAGCAGAATTCTCGTATCTCTCCAGAGCGCGTCGGGATCATCCTTCGCACATGTTTCTTGGGCGCGCGCCAACCATCGCGGCGCCACAAGCAGAGCCCACTCGCGTTTATGATGGCGAAGGATCGCGAGAATGTGCTCCGCGTGTGGTCCTGTAGCCGTTAGTTCGAGGAAATCACCCTTTGAAAACAGCTCCGATCGCTCGCGACGAAAACTCAGCGCTTTCCAGATTGCGTAGAGCTTGATGCGGCCGTCCTGCCAATGCTGCGCCAGTCCGGCGGCGAAGGCGACCTTTGGTTTCGTCTGTTGCCTTAGGGCGTCCAATATAGATGTGCGCAGGGCGAAATCGACGGGCTGGCGATTCTCAGGATCGACCAAACGCAGGTCCCATAATTCCGATCCTTGGTAGAAATCAGGAATTCCCGGTGAAATGATTTTCAGCAGCGTCTGGCTCAAGCCATTGACCATTCCGCTGTACGCGATGCTTTGCTGAAAGGGGATAAAGTCGCGCAGGAAAGCGTTGTTCTTGGCCGGCTTCAGAATAGCGGCGCTGAACTTTTTCAGCGCGTTTTCGTGCGGGGTATTCGGAAGAGTCCAACGGGTGTGAACCATAGCTTCGCGCGTGGCCTTAATGGCGTAAGCCTGCAACCGTTCGACAAGCGAAGGGTCCTCGCGTCCGTCCGGCGGCCAGATTCCTAAAAGCGTTTGGTAAAGAAATATTTCCTCGTTGCGATCGGGCACTTGCTGACCGGCCACTTGCGTTTTGTTTTTCGAATTGAGCCTCGACCAGTGCTCGAGCCGCTGTTTCCATTGGCCGGGAACCTCAGACAGCACATTGATGCGAGCGCGCACGTCCTCGCACCGTTTTGTATCGTGCGTGGTCGTGGCGTTCATGGAGTTCGGCCAATTCTTGTCGCGGTCGGCAATGAAGCGCGAGAAATTGTAGGTCACTGCCGCCGAGGGGCGCGGGTCTCCTCCTACTTCGTTCAGGGATATCAGCGGGTTGTAGACATAAAGCATTGTGTCTTCAAAGGCTTTGGCCATGATCGGTCCGGTGACTTGCTGCCAACGCATTACGAAATTTAGTCGCGCTTCGCGCTGCTCGGGCAAAAGGTGTGGGCGATTTTTCACGAGAAGAACGTCGCGGATGAACTCAAAGTGCGAGGGCTGCAAGTAAAACTTGCGAGCGCGGGCTTCTGAGATGGCTTGCTCAATTATCCTTGCGTCCTCGCGAGCTACTTCCAGATTCCGGGTGTAGGTCCGGTAGACGGGAATGTGCGCGGTGGTCTCAAACAGCGCTTGCGTCAAATCGGTTTTAGACAGGTCACGCGCATAGCGGTCTTTGTTGGCGAGCAAGCTCAACTGATGGGCCAACGAGCGCATCTCCACTCCGAGCAGGGTGGACATGACCAACTTTTTCTTTTGATAGAGAATGTCTGCGTAGATCAATTCCTTGCCGACGAAACGCTCGTAGGTCTCTTCTATGCAGCGGACGCCTTTGGGATCGACAAACACGCTGTTGAGCGCGTTTGCGAACTCGTAGCCGGTTGTTCCGGTGACCGGCCAATCGCGCGGCAAACGCTCGCTGCGGGCCAGAATCTTCTCGACGAAAATGGCAAGATCCCGGACCTCAGGTGCATCGCTGCCGAGTTGTTCGCGCAGACGATTGAGGTAAGCGAGTGGATCACGCAGACCATCGATATGGTCGATGCGCAGGCCGTGAACCGGCTCTTGGCGGGCCAGCCGCAAAATAAGTCCGTGGGTAGCCTCAAAGACGAGGGGATCTTCGACGCGCACGCCGACCAAGTCCGTGATCGTAAAAAACCGACGATAGTTAATCTCTTCATTCACGTTCTGCCAATAAGAGAGAACGTAGAACTGGTCGGCGAGCAGGCGCTCCATGGGCGAGAAGCTGGCCGGATCGTTTGCGTGGCCGGTGAATTCGCTTATTCGCTCTAGTAAGAAGTTTTCGATGTCCGCGTTGCTATTTGCTACTTGGCGTAATCGTTCACGCAGCGCTTCAAAGCGGAGTCGTTTCTCCCCGGCTTCTCCGGGCTTGATTGTAGCAGGAGAGGACAGCGCCGCGAACGCCGACACGATTCCGGAGTATTCCTGATACGCGGTGGACTCCTCGCCGATCTTGCTTTGGAGTTTTTCGACGTTCTTTCCGAGGATTCCGCCGTAACTTCCGGGCGCGAGCGGGAACTGAGAGTCAAAGTACTGCACAAAGAGGCGCCCTTCGGAACAGTTGAGGGTTAACTCGCCCGCTTCCAACACCTCGGCGAAGGGCCGCCCGAGAACGGGAAGCAAAATCTTGCTGTCGAGAGTGCGCGATGGCGGATGCCAATCGACGTCGAAATAGGATGCGTACACCGATTCCGGGCCGTGTTCGAGCACGTCCATCCACCAGGAATTCTCGCTGCTCGCGGACATGTGGTTCGGCACGATGTCCAATACCAAACCCATTCCTCGATTGCGCAACTCGGTTTGCAATGTGAGGAAGTCCGCTTCGCTGCCAAGTTCTGGATTGAGCCGCGTAGGGTCGATTACGTCGTAGCCGTGCGTACTACCGGAGCGGCTGCGCCATATCGGTGAGGCGTAAAGGTGCGTGATGCCCAACTCGGAAAGATAGTCGAGCAGGTTCGTGGCGTGCCGAAACGTGAAATCCTTATTGAATTGCAATCGATAGGTAGCGGAAATAGGGGCGCTGTGCGGCATCCGAACTCACTGACTATTGTTGGCCGCGGCCGCTCGTACGCCATTGATGCGCAGGTTTTCGCGAAGAACTGCGAGCGCGTCGAGAAGGTTGCTTGCCGCGCCGTTTTCGGTTTGGGCGCGCTCGCGCAATTCATGCATGGTGTTGATGAGCGGACCGTAACAGATGTTTTGAACTTCCCAAAGCGTGACAGGAAAGGGAAGCGTGCTCGAAAATTTAAGGAGCGTGGTCAGCTTTTGCACCTCGTCCGCGTTCGCCGGCGCGAACGCGAAGATCTCTGCCTCTGCCTCTAAGCGTTTGCGAATCGCATACTCCAACCCAGGCACATCAAGCGCGATATTGCTGACCGCCGCTTCTTTCAGGTAGCTCTGTATGGTGTCCAAATCGGGATCGCGCTGCTCAAAGGCCAGCTTGAGCTGGCTGTTGACTGCGATTTGCGCGGCGGACTGAAATGCGGCGGGCACAGGAATTCCCAACCCATTTAAAAAGCGAATCAAGGGCGCTTGATTTTCGTAGATGTTGCGATATGCAGCGGCTGCGGTCGCCAGCGAGTCTTTCAAAATAAGGTCGACGATCTTTCGCTGCTCGTCGCGGAACAGCGTGCGCAGCGAGAAGGTATTGTTGGAAAATGTCTCGTTGAGCATTTGCAAAGCCTGCGTCGTATCCGCTTTGCTGAAGGAATCCACCAGCACATTCTTCATCTGATCGTAGTCTTCGATTTTCTCGAAGCGCCCGACTCCGCCCGCGATGTTGTGGTCGCCCAGGTGCAGAACGGCAAAGCCGAGGCTCGCGGATTCTCTCGTAATCTCGGAGCTGAAGCTTGCGCGGCCCACGGCCATCTTGTGCTTGCCTTCCACCTCCAACGCGTAATCCTCGCGCTCAACGTCGTAGCAATAGATTCGCGTGCGCTCGCCATAGGGTTCGAAAAGAGAGCTGATCGCATAGTGTCCGGCCAGTTGATCGATAGAGACGAACGCAGGCTTGACCCATTTTTCGTAAATCCGCTTGCCGTCGACGTGTTCCGGGATATTACTCTTGGCCGCCGTCAAACGCTCGGCGAATCCGGCTTCAATACCGGTAGCGCCCAAGTCCTCAGCGAGCCGAACGGCGCGTCCCGCGTACTGAATGACCTGCACGGTTTCCAATCCCGACAGCTCGTCAAAGAACCAGCCGCAACTCGTGTACATCAGCATCGCGTGCCGCTGCATTTCAAGCAGCTTCAGCGCCGCCACTTGTTCCTCGTTGGATAGAGAATGCGTTGCATGTTTCGCAAAGAAGTTGAGTACGTTTTCCTGCGCGCGATTGAGGACTACCTCGATATATTCATCGCGAGCGGCCCACGGATCCTTAAGCAGCGGGGCGGCTTTTTGCTCATACAGCGGCGCGAGTTCATCACGCAACCAATCCAGTGCAGCGCGCAGCGGGGCACGCCATTCCTGCGTCCAGCCCGCGCGCCCGCCCGAGTTGCAGCCGCAATTGGAACGCCACCGTTCAATGCCATGAACGCAGCTCCACGAACTGTTGTTTACAATCTCCGCAAAATGGTCAGGCGGATGCCGCTCCAGGAATTCGCCATAGTTTGTGAGTTGCGCGAGCTTGTTGGTTTCGATGTGATGCAACGCGTAAGAGAGCGCCATTTCTCCAAAGCGGTGATGATGACCGTAACTCTCGCCGTCTGTCGCAATGTGTACCAATTGCGGCCACGTCCGCGCGTCCGAAAATCCACTTATCAGCCGGTCAGCGAACCGCTGGCCGTTATCCAGCAAACGCTCAAACGCAACGCCTTGCGAAATGGGTCCGTCATAGAAAAATACGGTGATAGTTCGTTTCGATGGCAATCGCACCAGATAAGCACGGCTGGGATCCACGCGATCGCCGGTGACGTCCTGCCACGAGCGGCTACCGCGCTTGCGGATGCGTTTGGCTTGGCGCGGAGCAAGGATGGTGAACTTGATGCCCTGCGCAGCCAAGACGTCGAGCGTCTCGGTGTCCACCGCGGTTTCGGGTAGCCACATTCCTTCTGGAAGCCTGCCAAAGCGGTGTTCAAAATCGCGCAATCCCCATTTCACTTGCGTGTTCTTGTCGCGGCAGTTGGCCAGCGGCATGATCATGTGGTTGTAGGCCTGAGCGATCGCGGAGCCGTGGCCTGAGTATCGTTCGCGGCTGCTTTTGTCGGCCTCGCGCAACGCGTCATAAACCTTCGGGACTTTCTGTTCGATCCAGGGAAGCAGTGTGGGCCCAAAATTGAAGCTGATCCGGGCGTAGTTGTTCACCAACTCCGCGATGCGCTGCTCCCCGTCAAGTATTCGCGACGTCGCGTTCGGCGCGTAACATTCGGCGGTTACTCGCTCGTTCCAATCGTGATACGGGTACGCGGAATCCTGCAGCTCGATGGCTTCAAGAGATGGATTCTCGCGGGGCGGTTGATAGAAATGTCCGTGGATGCAGAGATAGCGCATGATCACTCCGGGGAAGAACCTGTGCGTGTGAAGATGGCGAAAGAGCGCGGCCGCAATGTCAGGGCCGATAGTGTCGAATCAGCAATTCTGGATGGCAGGAGCGTTCCCGGTCCGAGCCATTCCAGTTCGGAAGAATCAATTCTCTTTTCCCAGTCGCCCTGCAGAATCCCATTCCCCAAGTTCGCCGGAACATCTCCAAAGTTGCAACACGTTGCCAGTTGGCTTTTACCCGCAGTTTGCAACACCAGCAGCGACTTCGACTCTGCAAATTCCGTAACGGATGGCGCGCCGGCACGTCCTAGCCGGAGGTTGCTGCGAAAGTGAAGCAACATTTGATAGAAGCGTAGCAATGTGCGATTAGGCTCTTCCTGCGCGAGGTTCCGTTTCAATCGCGAATTGGCAAAAGTCGTTTCGACCTGCGGATCCGGAATCTGGCCTCTCCATCGAAAGGCTTCAAACTCTTCAGCGCGGCCGCGCCGCACCGCTTCAGCCAAATTTGGGTCGCCGTGGCTGGTGAAATATAGAAACGGGGCCGTCTCACCGTACTCTTCGCCCATGAAAAGCAAAGGCACGAAAGGCGAAAGCAGATTGGCTCCCGCGGCCAATTTCAAGCCTTCAAAGTCGACCAGCGAACTCAGGCGTTCTCCCAGGGCCCGGTTGCCGACTTGATCGTGATTCTGTGTGCAAACCACATAATTCGTTCCTTTGAATGTCGGGGGATGATTCCCGTGCCGTCTGCGCCGATGTCGCGAATATTGGCCGGCGTAATACCAGCCCTGCTTGAGCGTGCCCGCCAGGTGCCGCACTTCGCCGAAGTCCTCGTAGTAACCGGAACTCTCACCGGTCAGCAGCGTATGCACCGAGTGATGGAAATCATCACTCCATTGCGAAGGCATGCCAAGTCCCCCCTCGCATCGGGAACGCAGCACACGCGAATCGTTCAGATCGCTCTCCGCAGCCAGCGAAATGATCCGGCCTACTTTCGCCGCGAAGGCATCGACCTCTTTGGACAGTTCGGCAAGAAAAGGAATCGCGCTCGCATCGACAATTCCGTGAATAGCGTCGAGCCGTAAGACGTCGATGTGAAAATTCTCCAGCCAATACAGCGCGTTCTCGATGAAGAAATGGCGCACTTCATCACTGTCCGGGCCGTCGAAGTTCAGCGCCGCGCCCCACGGTGTTTTGTAGTGGTCCGTAAAATACGGCCCGTACTCGCTGAGATAGTTTCCCTCGGGTCCCAGGTGGTTATAGACCACGTCCAATGCCACGGCCAACCCGCGGGAGTGCGCGGCATTCACCAAGTGTTGCAAATCGCGCGGAGTTCCGTAGCCATTCTGCACGGCAAATGGATACACCCCGTCGTAACCCCAATTCCTGCTCCCTGGGAATTGAGCAATGGGCATCATTTCGATGGTCGTTACGCCAAGTGCAGCAAGCTCCTCCAACGAAGCGAGTAGCGCGGTGAAAGTTCCTTCCCGCGAAAATGCTCCCACGTGCAATTCATAAAGGACGCTGTCCTCCAGGAGCACGCCCTTCCACTCTTGGTCCGTCCAGGCGAAATCTCGCAAGTCGACCAGCTCCGAAGGTCCGTGGACGCCTTCCGGCTGCCGGCGCGATGCGGGGTCCGGCCGCTCCTGCGAATCTCCGAATCGGTACATATATTTCGAGCCGGCTAGCAAGTTATCGACAACAACAGTGTGATAGCCCATCGCGCCCCGCAGCATCGGGAAAAACTCCGGGCGATGGCCGGGCAAATGAAGTTCGATCCGTTGATGCTTCGGTGCCCAAACTGCGAAGTTCCATCCGCCTCCAGGAATGGGAGTGGCCCCCAAAGCAGTGGGCCGCGCAGGTTGACTGGCGCTCATGTGGCCGCGGCTTCCATGCTACTGCCGGCTGGCCTCTGGGCTGGAAGAGCGTCAACTATCAGGGAGAGTGGAAGCATGCGTCGAGCGACTGCGGATCGAAGAAGCAGGTCCTTGCTGAAGACAGAGCTCACGTAACAATAGGCGAATCAAGAACCTAGGAGCCATACAGAACTACCCCTAGATTGTAGCAGGGCGGCGCTGTACCGCGCTCGTGTGTCGCTAAGTTTGCATGGTGCGAGGCGAAGTTAGCTGGTTGCAGCGTCCGCGCTGTCCAGAAGTTTGTCTGGCTGACTCTTCTTGATCATTAATTGGAGATTGCGATTTCGGAAGGAAGCAGCCGCCGACTGCGGCTGAACCTCAACGCTTAGATTCGCGGCGAGGTATATCTCGCCCGGATCCAAATTCGCGGCTTCACCGGAACGGTCCTCAGCGGCGTTCCGTTGTGCGCGCACGATGACGCGCTTCGGCCTCACAAGGATTTCCATACCCTGCCCAGAAACGTCCGGAAGAGAAGCGCTGAGTGCCAGCCAGCTTCCCGACTCGCGTATCTGAAGGTCGAAGCCCAGAACCTCCGCTTCCGCGCGAAACCAATTCGCTGTGTCATTTCCGGCTGTACGTCCTGACTCCTCGAAGAAGGCCCGCGCGCGTTCGCCAATTTTCGTATGAATCGCTTGCTCGAACTCGTCCGCTCTATCTCCCGAAATAAAAGTTGGAGTCGCCAACTCCAATGGAGGTAGCGAACTGAATGCTAATTTTGCAGCGGGCACTTGCGCCACCTCGATCTAAAACGGTTCGATGCTAAACGAGAAGAAGCGCGGCTATGCCGCGGTGTTCAATTTGGGAGTACCGAGGCAGTTCTCTTGCGCTTCAGCATCTCCAGCCGGCTCCAGCGCCGATTCGGTCGTCGAATTCGCCTCGGTTTGCGCTTCTTCCAGGATAGGCACGCGCGGCGCCTTCTCGTGCAGCAGTCTCTCCGTGGCCGCGACCATGGGCTCGGCATGAAACCGCCGCTGCGACGACGCGTTGCAGAGCACGTTAGCCACCGCCATCAAGCTCATGCCTTGATGGTGCGCCAGCCAGCAGCGCACAGGTTCAAAGCTGTTTCCTGGTATGACGCGCGATGGAGTGAAATCCGCCGCTTCATAGAATCCGTAAGCTCCTAACAAGCCCAGAGCTTCGAGTCTACTAACGTTCTCTGCCGCGCCTTTTGCGTCCACAAGCAGCGCCAAGAATGTGGAGTAGGGCGAAATCACCAGATCCTCCGGCTTTTCTTGATTGATGGCCAGCCCGGGCACGCCGAACGCTTGATAATGGTAGTGTCCATCCACACTCAATTTCGCGCAGGATGATTCGGAAATCCCCCAGGGTATCGATTTGCTCTCGGCAAATTTCTTCTGCGCGCGCACCGCGGCCTGCGTGGTTTCGTCCAAAATCGTATTTGGATAGGTCTTCATCCAAAGCATGGGCATCAGGTATTCAAACATCGTCCCGGTCCAGGAGAGCAAGACGCGCTCGTCCGCGTAGCTCGTGTACCGCCGTTCCAGAGACAGCCAGCTTTCCTGCGGGATTTCGCCCTTGGCGATAGCCACAAACGTTGCCGCACGCGCTTCCGATGGCAGCAAATCGTAAAAATACGGCGCGAGCCGGTTTTCTTCCACTTCATATCCGACACTCAGCGCTTTTTTCTTGGCATCAAAGAGCGAAGTGAAATCCATGCTTTTGGCCAAACCGTCGGCCTTCGCGGCCATCGCCGTTAAACGTTTGGTCATACTCGCCGCAACGTCGTTCGAGCGTGCCACCGCCGAACGCAGCACACGCAGCGCAGCCTGCATCTCGCCGCCGGAATCTTTCTCCTCCAGCATCGCCGCGACGTTTCGGTCCAGTGCGGCGCACAACCGCGGCAGCGACTCCAGCGTGAGTCGTTCGGAATGAATAATGTTCTGTACATCGCGTGTGCCGATGTACTTTGCAAACTGCGGGGCCATCCACGGTGCAAAATCGTAGAACACGCTTTGCAGATGCGTGATTCGCAGGCAGAGCTCGTGCCCCCACCACGCTATTTCGCTGCCCGATTCCGAAAGTTTCTTTTCGAGCGCCACCACGTCCCGCTCGATCGCCGGTAGTGCCGCCGCCCAAGCGGCTGGAGACACTCTCAGTTCTTTCACCCGGTGTTTCAGCTGCTGCACCACCGCCAGGCGCTCATCCCATTTTTCCACGCGGAGCAGCTCTTCGAGGACCTCGAGGTGATCGACAACTCCGCGCCAGAGCTGCGCCGCGAATATCGACTCGTTCACCGCGCCCAAGCATCCCTGTTTCAGCGTCCACAAGCAGCAAACCAGATTTCCATTGTCCACCGAGGATATGAAACGCGGCTTGACCGCCTCCAAGGTCCGCGTGTCGTACCAGTTGTAGAGATGGCCGTTCAGTTTCGGCATGCGATCCACCGACTCGAACGTCTTTTCCGTCTCCGCGGCAAATTCCGGCAATGTCAAGAAGCCTAGGTCCATTGCCGCGAGCCTCGCATCGAACAACAAGCCCAAATTCGTGGTAGAAACGCGATGTACGATCAGCGACGCGGGCTCCTGGACGATATCGGGTATCAGCCAATTTTCTTCCGCCGTGCTGAATTCCCGGAACAACCGCCAAGTTCGCAGCGCCGACCGCCTCAGCAGAACTTCGTCTTTTGCGTCCAGTCTCTTGTCTCCCGTACGCGATGGCAGGCTCAGCCACTGCACGATCGGCTTGGAAATGCCCCACAGCGCAAGCAATGGCAGCGCCACCATGAGCGATTCCGGACGGTCCACCGCCAGGAACAATCCGACGAAGAAAGCTAGCCACGGTGTAATTTCCAAGTAGATCTCGACGGGACTCTTCTTCTCCGTGCGCTCTTCGGCCTCCGCCGAAGTTTCCCATTCCAGCAGCCGCTCGTGCGTCACCGTCATTCGCACGATCGAGCGCACTACCGCGTCGATTGTCACCAGGCTCTGATGGCACAAGCACGCTACGCGCATGAAAAGGTTCGCTTGCGATACTCCAAAATCGGCAGCCAGGTTCTTCCAGAAGGTGAAAGTCACTAGCGCTCGTTTCGCCCGCGCGATGGTGAGCGCAAATTGCGTATATGTCGGCAGCGCCAGAATCGCCAGCGTCACCGTGGTCCAGTACAGCGCGTGTTTAGGGAAGAACAGCCATCCACAAAGCAGCATCACGAACATCGCCATTTCTGTCAGGCTGCGCCGCAAGTTATCCAGAATCTTCCAGCGCGAAATAATGGATAACGGATTGCGTGCCATCTTCCCGAAAAAGTCGGGCACCCGTGGCAGCAACCAGAATACGATCTGCCAATCTCCGCGGACCCAGCGATGTTTCCTGCGGCTGAATGCGCTCATGTGCGAGGGATAGTCGTCCACAACCTCGATGTCGGAGACCAGTCCGGCACGCGCATACGCGCCTTCTATCATGTCGTGGCTCAGGATCGTGTTGCAGGGAAAGCGGTGCTCCAGCACCTGCTGAAATGTCTTGACCTCATAGATTCCTTTGCCGGTGAAGCTTCCCTCGCCGAACAAGTCCTGATAAACGTCAGAGACTGCGCGCGTGTAGATGTCAAAACCGGCGTCCGAAGAGAACATTGCGGCCAGGCGCGAGCGATTGGCGGACTGAATGCTGATGTCAACACGCGGCTGCAGAATTCCGTAGCCCTCCTCAACCGTATTTGTCGTGGGGTCCACCACGGCCTTATTCAGAGGATGAGCAATCGCCCCCACCAGCCGGCGCGCCGCGTCTCGCGGAAGTTGCGTATCGACATCCAGGGTGATTACATACTTCACCTTCGGCAATATCGAAGCGTCGCCCGCTTGCACAGGAAAATTATTATTCGTGCCGAGCAGCAGGTTGTTGAAATCCAATAGCTTCCCGCGCTTTCGCTCCCAACCCATCCAAATTCCCTCGGACTTGTTGTAAGACCGGTGCCGGTGGAATAGAAAGAAAGAACCTCGACCTTCAGGCACGTACTTGGCGTTCAATTCCTCGATCAACTTCGCGCAAGCAGGTGCGAGTTGATCGCGCTCGTCAAACTGTTGTGCGGCGTCCGGTGGATCAGTCAACAGCGCAAAATGCAGGTTGCTGTCGCGGTTCGCCAAAAATCGGATTTCCAGATCGCGTAGAGCGCGTCTCATTTGCTGCTCGCTGATCAATAGCGTAGGAACGGCAACAATAGTGGTAAATTCCGCCGGAACGCCCTTCGCAAAGTCCAGCTTGGGCAGCGCCTTTGGGGGGACAAGCGTGGTCGCGATTTGATTGATCAGCGCCACTGCGCACTCCGCCGCGGGAAGCAGCAGAAGTGCCACGATGGCAAAGCCGGCGACTTGCAACCCGGCCCCCAAAACAGCGGCCGCGATCAGCAAGAACGTAATGACCTCAATGGCCAATATGTAGGAGAAGTCCGGCCAGCGCATCACAAAACTCTGCACGCGCTCCGCAAGCGTTGGCCAATATCCGATTTCGCGCTCCAGCATTTTCCGGCCAGCGCCGATCAGGTAGTACCCAACGTGAGACTGCCGTTCCGCGATTCTGTCATCGCTTATGCGATGCAAGCGACTCGCCAAGTTCAGCGCCGCCTGTGCGACAGACGGTTCGCTTGCCTTCGAGCGCTTCGCCATCTGCGTGACGGTTTGGCGGTAGCTATCGCGGCTTTCGTAATTCATCTTGGCGTAAGCGCCGCACGGGTCCTTGCGCAAGATCTGTTCTACAACGTTGATGCGTTCAAAGAGGTCGTTCCAATCGGTGTCGGAGATCGCCCGCAAACTTGCCACCAGAGTCGCTACATTTACCGCACCGCCATCCGAAAATTCATTCTCACCAAGCCGTGTTTCGAAACCGGAGTACGGCAGGCTTTCTAGGTGGTTCGCGCGCTCCGCCAATTTCTCCAATAGCACAAATTCCGCAAACGCTCTCAATTGCCAAAGCTCGGCCATTTCAAAAGGGGCTATTTCCTGAGCCGCCGTAAAGAATTGCTCGAAGCTTTGCTCATTGAACTCATAATTTACCGCGCCCAAGTAGCTAACTACGCCCGCATAGGCGCGCGGCACGCATTGGGAACCCGTGCCTTCCACCTGCGTAAGGCGTCTTGCATCGCGAAGCGCCTCGCGGATTTGCTGTAGGCCTTCTCGCAAAATCCCGATATTGTCCGCGAGCGCCTTGGCCTCTCCACTCAGGGTTTGTCCCGCTGCGGAGGCATCGCTAAGGATTTTGCAGCGTGTCTCGATCGACTGCCTTGCTTCTCTCCAATTCAACTCCAGCAAGTAGCCGCGATCTTTGCCGTCGCTGACTTTCCACGACCGCGCTTCCAGGTGCGCGTAGGAGCGAATTTGTCCGCTCAGCATCGTTGCAAACTTTCCCTGCAGCATCTCGCCGCTGCGGCGCTTGCGCCCTCCGTTGCGTACCCAGGTCGGGGTCAGTGCGGTATTGGGGTCTAGCGGAATCTGTTGTTGTGTTGCCATTGCTCTGTCCTTGCTCGGTTCACCGATAACTAGCTGCCTGCAGTTCAAACATCTCGGCGTAACGCCCGCCACGAAGCAGCAACTCTTCATGGCCGCCCTGCTCGGCAATTTGCCCGTTTTCCAGGACAAGAATGCGATCCGCCATCTTTACCGTCGAAAATCGATGCGAGATCAGCAGCGCCATTTTGCCCTGCGTTAATTCCGCGAAGCGCTGAAACACTTCATGCTCCGATTTCGCGTCCAGCGCCGCCGTCGGCTCGTCCAAAATCAATAGCTGCGCGTCGCGCAAATACGCCCGCGCCAGCGCCAACTTCTGCCACTCGCCTCCGGACAGGTCCACGCCGCCTTCAAACCGCCGCCCTAAAATTTGGTCATAGCTCTTTGGAAGTTTCCGGATCACCTGCTCGGCCAGGCTCTTCTGCGCCGCTGCCCGCAACCGAAACGTGTTCTCGCGCTCTTCAATTTTTCCGATCGCGATATTCTCCGCCGCGGTCAAGTCGTAGCGCATGAAGTCCTGGAAGATCACTCCCGTTTCTTTCCACAAATCTTCCAGGTCGTATTCGCGCAAATCGACGCCATCCAAAAGGATCTGTCCTGCCGTTGGGTCATAAAGCCGCGCCAGCAGCTTTACGATGGTTGTCTTTCCCTGTCCGTTTTCCCCCACCAGCGCCAGTCGCTCGCCGCGCTTCAGATGAAAGCTCACGTCGGTAAGCACCGTGCGCGTAAGTCCGGGATACCCGAACGAAACATGGCGGAACTCGAAGCCTTCTCGAATCGGCCGCGGCATCGGCAGCGCATTGGGCTTCGATGCAACCGTGGGCTTCATCGAGAAAAAGTCCAAAAGATCCGTGACGAAAAGCGCCTGATCGGCGATAGTCGAGAACGTCGCAAACACCGCCTGGATGTTCGTGCTCGCCCCGGCGATTGCTCCCGTCAAGAAGTACAGGGTACCGATGGTCAAGGTCCCGACCACGGTCTCGTAAATTACGAACGCATAACTTCCGTAATAACCGAGCGTTCCCAGCAGGCTCAGCAGTCCTCCGACAACGAGTTTTCGCCGTGCCAGGCCCACTGTTTGCGAGTGCAATTCGTTCGACAGCTTCGCGTAGCGCCCGATCAGGAATGGCGCGAGCCCGAACAGCTTCAGCTCTTTCGCGCTCTCCTTGCTTCCGCCAAGCACTCGCAAATACTCCATCTCGCGTTTCGCAGGTGTCTGCCGGAAATTCAACGAATACCCCATGAACGCGAAGTGCGTCTCTCCCAAAAACGCCGGCACCACGCAAGCTACTAACGCCAACAGAATCCACGGCGAAAAAAACACGATCCCTGCCGCCAAGCTGATCGTGGTAACCAGTTGCTGGATAAGCAGCCCTGTCGCCTGAATCAAGACAATTCGATCCGTACCCTGCACCCGCGCTCGTTCCATGCGGTCGTAAAACAGGGGATCCTCGAAAGACGTTAAGTCCAGCCGCGACGCATGCTCCATGATTTTTGTGCTGATGTGACGGCTATATTTGTCCCCCAGCACTACGTCGCAGAAATTAATCATCCGCGCCAGAATCGCCCCCATGCTGGCCAGCGCGAACTCCAGCGCCACCAACCACCAGAAATAATGCGGCAGCGGCTGGTGATGCGCCCTCAGGTTGTAAACGTTATCGATGATGACTTGCGTGACTTTTAATACCGCCAGCGGGAGCAGCGCCGTCATCACTCGCAGCGTTACGCTCGCCACGATCACCTTCGGTGCTGCTTCCCACACCATGCGCAGCACAGGCGGTATATTTCGGAGCGCTTGCAGCCGTTCGCGCCAGCGCGGGGCAGTTCTGGAAATTGCGGCCATCTTGCCGGCTCCTTACTTCCGATAAGTCAGATTACGAACGGAACAACTTGGTAGCGCCCGGCAATTCGGGTTGTGCACGTGGGGGGCCACGCGATTGACCCCGTAACCTTTTGGGAATGCAGGACTTTCCGGAAATGCCCTTCATCCTTCTTCTGTTTTTTTTTCGCCCTCTTCGCAACTTCTTCATAGCTTGGCGAATGCCCAGCAGCGCGCGAACTGCGGCGCCCTCAGGTTATCTAAGGACATCTACAAGATTGTCCTTACCCCGCGCTCCTCTTGTGCGATTCAAGACTCCGCGCATCCAAGCAACGTGATGACTCGCTCCACGCGTATTCGCGCACGTACAGCACGCTTCTTCACTGCATTCTTGCTATGCATCACCGAAAGCGGAACATCCCTGGCCTACGAAGTTCCGCTAATTCCGGCATCACTAAACGAGGCTTATATTTTGGGGCAGCGAAATGATCAGGCCACTGCCGCCTTCCTGAACCCTTACTCGAAACAGATAACAGAAGTCTCCGAAGTGCCGCACATCGCCGAGATTGAAATCCTCACCCCCTTCGCCCAGGTTGTGGACCTCTCTCGCCGCCTCACCAGCGGCTACACCGAAGAGCAAGCCGCTCGCGATTATCATCACCGTGGTGACGCCGTGATCGTGCGCATTGTTCTCATGCTACCGGCCGCCTATCCCAAACCAGCGTCCGCGCCGGACCAACCTCCCGATCCCCCGCAACCATCACCTCCTCCAAACGCGCCGCTGCGCCCCGAAAACTTTTGGCAGAATTTTCGCTTTGGAATAAAGCAGCAGGGCAAGACCATAGCCACGCGTTTCATTCGCAACAAACCCATCTACTCCACGCCGACCAAAGACACTCCCGCCGTTCTCGATGGCGCAACGATCTGGTTGGAATAT
>Ga0210409_10000978_pt1 | contig 40409 bp, 43 predicted proteins | sample IncBWH17MmetaG_FD_161649 | JGI IMG/M metagenome (GOLD analysis project Ga0210409, IMG submission 161649) | Forest soil microbial communities from Barre Woods Harvard Forest LTER site, Petersham, Massachusetts, United States - Inc-BW-H-17-M | ecosystem: Environmental > Terrestrial > Soil >... | reverse complement strand
CCCGCGGCGTAGTCCTCAAGGGCGCAGGCGCATCGCTGGTGGTGTCGGAGATGCTCCCCATCGCCGTCTTCACATTGATTGCCTCGGCCGCCGCGCTGGCCGCGTACCGTCGCCGTATCGATTGAAGCCAGAACATCGCCGGCGTGCCTCGAGTTAAATGGAACGTAACGCGTCGTAGCTTCGCTCGACAAAGTGCCGGGTAGAATTGTGTCTGAGGCATCTTGGCCCGAGGCATGGGCTTCCCTTCATTGGTCGGGAATACCAGACCGTCTTCGGCGATTGGGCACTGAATCTTCCACCGCTTGAGCTCCGCGACCAGCAGAGCGGGGATCGAAATCGTGCGTCTACCTGCTTTGGTCTTCGGTGGGAAGTAGCGCGGGCGAACTTCCTCGCCTTGTGGCCGAGCCCATGAAAGGCTCCGGCGGATTACCATCTTGCCAGCAAAGTGTGGCTGTCAAACGTCCCTTGGACGCGGGAAATCGTCAAGAAACCCTTGATTTTGTTGGCGTCCCCGACGGGATTTGAACCCGTGTTACCGACGTGAAAGGTAGTGGGAAAGGCGTCCGTGCGCGTCCAAACCTAGCTGAATCGCGGGTTCATGTTTCCGCCGGCGTGTCTCTCATCCGCCCTTGTCCAAGCCCGTGGCTGTCAAATTGGCTGTCAAATTCTTTGGTGAAAGGGCAGCCAAGAGCCCAAGAACCCATTTACAATCTCGGTCGGCCCCTGGTGGTCCGATTTCTGTTTTGAAGACCGGTGGGGCCACCGGGCCCCCTTCCTCCTCCTATTAGGTACTTACGGCGATCGGCGCAATCCGAGGCTCGCCAGAGTGCCCACTTACTGCCCACAATTTTTGATTTCGGTTTGTGGATGCTCTTTTTTGCTTCAAAAGTCGGCCTTCTCCGAAGAGGAAATCGACACTGGCTGCTTTTCGAGCGTGAATTGGCGATTGCTGCGCAAGACGAAAAAACTGTAGACGAACGTGCGTGAGACCATCGCGAGCGAGGGCTGGATCTGCGCGTCGGGTTGAGAGCGCAGCATAAGGTTTTCCCCGACTTGACGGGAGCCATCGTCGGGTAGATTGCTGCAATATGACGGATCCTACGGCACAATCTTGAAAATCAAGCGTTTTGGATGCTGGCGAAGATGAGGTCTGATCGTGCGCCAATCAAGGACCCTCTTACTTGCTCTCGTTCTGGCTGGCGATCTGATCGGAATTGCGAACTTCGCCGAGTCGGCCGCCGCTGGAGAGACCATCAAGCCGGGTGACGTCATCACGGCGGACAACCCCGTGAGAGTCAAAAACCTTCTTGCCCCTGGTACATACTGGAAGGTGTTGCACGGAATGCAACTAAAGATCGTTCCGACCGAGCGGATCGATTGGCCGCCACCGTACCAGGAAGCGACGGAGAAATACTCGGCGCAGGTGAGCCTCTCCGCGGATCGTCGAAGCCTGGTCGGCTATGTTGCGGGACAGCCGTTCCCCACGATTGATCCGAACGATCCCGCTGCGGGCACGAAGGTGATGTGGAACAACGCGTTCCGACCGATGTATACCGACGATCTTGACGCTCGATTTTTCGGGTGCGAGGCCGTGTACGAAGGCGTCAACAAACCTCATCGCGTGGTCGAGTATGAAGAGATTGGACACTACCGGGCATACAACTACGTCGGGCGCACCGAGGTGCAGCCGCTCCCGGTAGATCCGGATTTCAAGAAGACGGGGCTCTATTTCATGTCGGCGATCTATCCGTTTCTGGCGCCCGCGGAATCCCGCGGAAAAGGACTGATTCGTTATCGCTATGCCGACCCCAGCAAGGGCGACAACACGTGGATCTGGAAACCCGGTGATCGACGTCTCAGGCGCTTAAGCGAAGATGTTCTAAGCGGCGCGGAAGGAGTCGAGCAGTTTTATCCTGACGATTACGAAGGCTTCGCTGCCAAGAATGAGAATTACGACTGGCGGTTTCTTGGTGAAAAGAACATGCTCGGCGCGGTGAATATCGATCAAGTGCCCGCACCGATGTGCCTCAGCGACGGCGGCGGGAGCGCGTGTCCAGCGCAATGGGAACTGCGGCGCATGTTCATCGTCGAGGGAATACCCCGGCGAAGTCGAGTGCCCGAGGAACTGTATTCGAAGCACGTCGTTTACGTCGACGCCGAGGCTTGGGTCGTTCTCGCTCACGACGCGTATGATCGCAAAGGCGAGTTGTTCAAGAATTTTACGAACTGGCTCACCTACCGCGATCGCCCGGTGCCAGACGCCCGCGTTGCGATTTATCCGTACAAGCGCCTCTTCGAGGTTGCTGAGGCCACTACCGAAATCGAGTCAGGTCTATCGGAAGTCCACTACCTGCCCTCGCGAAGCACGCCCGAGCGCGAGACCTGGTACATCAATAGGGGCGTGACGACCAAAGACATGTTTACTCTGCAGGCAATGGTCAAAGCGGCGCACTAGCCACCCTCATCGCGATCGCGAGCCAATTGAGCATCACCTTACTAAAGGCACTCGTCGCGGCAGTGCCGATCGGCATACTGCTTTTCGGATCACTAGTCCTGTGCCTTAGAGCAAAGACTTTAGGCTCCTTTCTACAGTTACTCGGCGCAGGATGTCTGGTGATGGTCGTCCTTGCTCATATCTGCGAAGCACTTCACTTATTTCCTTGGATGCGCTGGGGCGACGAACATAGCATTGGTCATTGCGTTGATTTCGGTAGTGCTGTTCTTGGTGTGACACTGTTCCCTGCAGGATATTTGCTTCATGCTCTTTCTAAAGAATGGTGAGTATTCGATGCGGGTAGTGTAATTTGAAGAGCGGTGGGACCACCGGGTCCCTTCCTCTTTTATTAGGTACTTACAGCGACGGGCGCAATCCGACGGTCGCCGGAGTGCCCACTTACTGCCCACAATTTCTGATTTCGGAAATTTCGCGTATTTGAAGCATGAACCTCTTCTCCCAAACGGGTGGATTTTATCGAGCGAAGTGGAGCTGAGAAGATCTTTCGGCGGTCAGCTACTCGAATCCTAATCCACGTCGGAAGCTGTCCACTGCTGCGCCGAAGAACGCTCATCATCTCGGATACGTCTATTGACTGACCCGGTCGGTCATGTCAGATTCTACACATGGCGAGACACGATCCAGCCGCCCGGCTTTCGAAACTGGTAAGAAGCGCTACCGAGGTCTTCATCGAGCGCGGCTACAAGGCGACACAAATGGAGGATGTCGCGTCCTCGCTAGGGGTCGCAAAGGGCACGCTGTACGTCTACGTCCAAAGTAAGGAAGCGCTGTTCGATCTCGTAGTGCGTTGCGCAGACTCGGTGCAATCGTTCGAGCGTATCCCTCGCCTGCCCATTCCCACTCCGAAGCGAGGAGCGACGCTCGCATACGTTCGCGAACGCCTCCAGGAGAACCAAAATCTGCCGGCCCTCGCCAAGGCACTGGCCCGGACTCGACCAGCTCCCTTACGTGATGAATTCGAAGGAATAGTCAGGGAGCTGTACGACACCGTTGAACGCAATCGCCAAGGCATCAAGCTCCTGGACCGATCCGCTAGAGATCAACCGGAGCTGGCCGCTCTGTGGTTCGAGGGCGCCAGGGGCGGCCTGGTAGCTGCGCTGACTCAGTATCTGGAACGCGAGATCCGCCGCGGCGCGATGACAAAAGTGACCGACGTCTCTTTAGCAGCGCGGCTGATAGTCGAAACGGTTGTGTTCTGGGCAGTTCATCGCCGCTGGGATCCGCATCCGCAAATCGTCGATGACACGATTGCGCGCGAAACTGTGACCCACTTGCTTACCGAAGCGTTCGTTAAGGAGTGACCTCATGTGTGCTCATTCTGGCAGCCTTCGTTATCGTCGATTCCGGTTCCGCAAGCTTCTCGTGGTCGTCTGCGGAATCTGGCTCGGCCTTTTCGCACCCGCCGCGTTCGCCGCGAGCCCCGTTGGGCTCTGGTATGCCGAAGGAGGAGCGGCGGAAGTGCAGATCGTTCCATGCTCGAACGCGTTGTGCGGAAAAGTCGTCTGGCTACACTCTCCGCTCGGCGAGGATGGGTGCGAACTTCGCGATGACAACAATCCAGATTTGAACTCTCGTAACAGGACAATTATAGGCCTAGAGGTTCTGCGCGGGCTGAAGCAGGAGGACGACGAGGGCAGCGTTTGGACCGGCGGCACGATCTACGATCCGACAAGTGGCCGCACCTATTCGTGCAACGCCCGAATGGAAGGCGACGACAGGCTGTTTCTACGAGGGTACTTCGGCATCCAGTTGCTTGGTCGAACGACGACCTGGACTCGAGTCGGTACTGTGCAGCGGCAGTGCCAGAAGTAATGATTTGGCCGCAGATCTATCCTCGAGGGCAACAATCGAGGGAACTCATGAAAATTAAGTACATCTATCCACTCGTCGGATTCGTCGTGCCCACGGTGATCATTGGGTACGGCTTCGTGATCCCAAAGAGCTGTATCGCGGGTATCAACGACCTCACGATCGGCTTCACGGTGACGATCATCAGCGCATGCATTACGTATTGGATAGGCCTGCGCAACGCATTGCGAGATGTTGCGTCGTCCTCACAGAACAATAGTGACCCGCCGGAGTGGAGAGTCCGAGTCATTGTCCAGAAGGAGGGAACACCGCTTGCGCCGTCCTGAATTCATCGCGCGGCAAGCAGGCCATCCGACCGGGATTCTAGGGCGTCTGGTCGCACGGATCATGGCAATGGAGACGGTAACCGTAAATCGACGGGTGCTCGAACTGCTGGATTTGGAGGAAGGGTCTCGGGTTCTTGAAGTTGGGATTGGCCACGGCAGGTCACTCGCGCGAGTGGCTGAGCTTGCGCCTAAAGGATTCGTAGCCGGCATCGACATCTTTGCGGAAATGGAGCCTGGCTCAGCGGAATAATCGCGACGCGACCGCGAAAGGCTTGGTCGAAATAAAGCGAGCAAGCAGCGATCAGATTCCATATCCAGACGAATCTTTCGATCGCGTGTATGCCGTTCACACTCTGTATTTCTGGAAAGATCCTCTCGCTCATCTGCAGGAAATTTATCGCATAACCCAAGTGGGCGGCCGCTTTGTTCTCGCGTTTGGACCGAAGGAAGACGAGCACCTGGTTGCTGCCTTTCCAGCGTCCGTCTACCACTTTTATTCCATCGACGAGGCGCAGCATCTCCTGTCGAATGCGGGCTTCGGTAACGTCCGCATGCTTCGCGAGACGCACGGATCCAGAGACATCGTGTTCGCAGCGGGTCATCGATGACACCATTGCCGACGGCGTCAAGCAGCGATCGCTCTAAATCTACATCGTCCAGAGCAGAGCGAGCTTTTGTAACAGCTCGAGTATTGAACGAGCACTGTTGACCGGGCGGTGGCTCGCTTGTTAGTGGTCGTTCACTGACCGTGCGAATCCTCGGCAGAAGGCTGACCACGCAGTTTGAAGAAGCAGGTAAGGCTTCTGGCTCATGATTTCGGGCTTACTTCGAGAAGGAGGCAGAGAAAATGACGCCCGAGGAACAACTAATCAAACGTAACTCATAAAGGCGCGCTGTCGGAGGAAATGGTCCTGTCGTCTGGGTGCGCGAGATCTTTAGCGAAGGGCGGGCTGTTTTCGGGCGACGGTTCGATCGTGCATACGGATAAGTTCTCAGTTAAACTACTGGTTAAACTACTGGAGGTTATCCATCCGAGTCGCTTGATCGGACATCCGGGGACAATGTTCTAGGGGGAGGGAGCAAAAATGGGTGGTCTAACTGCGCTCTTGTACGGCATTATTAGCTACCTGGTGTTCCTCGCATCGTTTCTCTATGCCATCGCTTTTGTCGGCAACATCGGTCACTTGCTGGGATTTCCAAATCTCGTTATCCCAAAGACGATAGATTCGGGAGAACCAGGCTCGGTCGTTGAGAGCATAATTGTAGACGCACTTATTCTCTCAATTTTTGCGGTACAACATTCTCTGATGGCGAGACCAGCGTTCAAACGCGCCTGGACTAAAATCGTACCTGTCAGCGTCGAGCGCAGCACCTACGTATTGCTTTCGAGTCTCGCGCTTGTGCTCATTTACTGGCAGTGGCGACCTCTGCCCGACCCAGCCTGGATGATCACGAACTCTGTTGCGGTTCTTGTCTTAAACATCTTGTTCTGGATTGGCTGGGGCATCGTGCTGATCAGCACGTTTCTACAGAATCATTTTGAGCTGTTCGGTCTCAGCCAGGTTTGGGCGCGGTTGCGAGGGAGCGAAGTGCCAGTCTCAACATTTCGCACGCCACTCTTTTACAAGTGGGTACGCCATCCGATCTATCTTGGCTTCATGATTGCCTTTTGGTCGGCATCAACAATGAGCCAGGGCCATCTCCTGTTCGCCATCGCGACAACCGGTTACATGTTTGTCGGTATTTTTCTTGAGGAACGTGACCTCGTCGCACATTTTGGCGCAAGGTATATTGCCTACAGAGAACGGGTTTCGATGATATTACCGCTGCCGAATCGGAGCGGAAAGTAATACTGGGGCCTCGGGTCGACGTCCAGTTCGTCGTGAGCGCGCCGACGGGTGGTTGGACGATTCCAAGTTCTTTACTCCTCTCCACCGGATACCCCGCTTTGCTCCAGCCCTCCATTCCGCCGCGGAGGACGGACACGTTGTCGAAGCCTGCTTCTGAAAGAACTGCCGCCGCGCTCGCCAAGCGCTTTTCGGTCCGTCAGATGGTTATCATCGGCTCTTCGCCAAAGTGAGTAAGCTCCGAAACTCTAGCGAGCAGTTCCGCGAGCGCAATGTTCAAAGCGCCGGGCACGTGGCCGAGTGGTCCCGAGAATTCCTCAGCGCTGCGGACGTCTATCACCGCAACTTCTTTTCCGGACTCCAACCAATGCTTGAGCGTAGGAGCGTCCGTGAAGCGCGGACCCTTGAGCCGACGAACCAGCCGCGGCAGGAAAGCGATGGCCGCGAGTAGCGCCAAGGCAAGCAAAGCTTTGTGGATCGTTCCAGCCTGCCCGGACGCGACCTCGCCCCCCCGCGTAGCCGAGATACGTATACGCGAGCGCGCCCGGCGCCATACACACGAAGGAGGCGATCACGTACTCGCCAAGATGGATTCGCGTCGCTCCGAATGCGTAGTTCACAAGATTGAACGGAAACAGCGGAACCAGCCGGACGAACGCAACGAACCGCCAGCCGTCCTCCTCCACCCCCCGCACGAGCGCCGCAAGTCGTTCGCCCTCGCGAGAGGAAACCCAATCGGAGGCGACATATCGCGCGATCATGAAGGCGAGCGTGGCGCCCAGGGTCGCGCCGGTAAGGTTGCACAGCGTTCCCGCTACAGGACCGAACAGAGCGCCGCCCGCCAAAGTGAGTAGGGATCCGGGGACGAACAGGACTGTGCTTAGAGCGTAGAGGACCACAAAAACGATCGGAGCCCATTTCCCAAAGCGCCCCAGTTGCCGCTCTAGCATCGGAGCCTGGAGAAATTCGCTATGAAGTCCGAGCCACACAACTGCTCCCACAAGCGCCGTGACCACAATCAGACGAAAGATGAGAACGCGCTTGTTCATGCCGCGCTCCTCCAGGTGATCGCGTAGGCGCCGGCAGGTCCACGGAACGGCTGCAACAGCATCCGGTCGAGCCACAATTCGCGCGCCGCGCGAAACTGGTCGATGCCAATGGTCATCCCGTCGTGGCCAGCGGCGGGTTGATCACGATAGGTTCCGAGCAATCGATCCCACCACGGCAGGTTGAATCCGAAGTTGCTGTTGGTTTCGCCGACCACGATCGAATGATGGACGCGGTGCATATCGGGTGTGACCATGATCCATCGAAGATAGCGGTCAAGCCGGACCGGAATGCGAACGTTGCCGTGATTGAACATCGATGTTGCGTTAAGCAGGACCTCGAAGATGAGCACGGCCAGCGCCGGTGTTCCGAGCACCGCTATCACGCCGAACTTGAACAGCATCGACAGAACGATCTCGATCGGGTGGAATCGCGCACCCGTCGTCACGTCAAACTCGAGATCGGCGTGATGCGTCCGATGCACCCGCCAAAGCGCCGGAACCGCGTGGAACATCACGTGCTGGAGATAGATAGCGAGGTCGAGCAGTACCACTGAGCCAACGATCGCTGCCCAGGATGGAACCGGCAATTCATTGAGCAGTCCCCAGCCATGCCTTTCGGTGGCCGACGCTAAACCAATAGCTGTGACCGGGAGCAGCACCCTTGCGAGCGCGGTATTCAGCGCCACGATAGCCAGATTGCCCGGCCATCGCCGGAGCCTCGAATACGACCTCGATCTGCGGGGCGTCGCCGTCTCCCACAGCGCCATGGCGGTGAACACGCCTATGAAGGCCGCGAGCCTCGTAGCCGTTTCGTTGATGAGCATTGTTGATTCGTCTCGAACAGTCTAAAAACGAGCGCCCAGGCTAGCCCAATTCTGGAACCAGCGAGCCCTTAAACGTCGCTCGGGTGTAACCAAGGCAGGCGTTCTTCAGAAAAGTAGTGTTTTGTGGGCTGAAGCAGCGCGGCTTGATCGAACGCGCCAACGTGGAAGTGCGTTTCCCTGATATGGGGGAGGGTTTCGCAGGTCAAGGTTGACCCGCACCTGGCGCAAAATCCGCGCCGGGTTCTACCCGGGGAAGAATCGAACTTCGCTATCTCGCCTTTGGTTACCTTATAAGCCTCGCGTTCGAATGCCACGAAGACAGAAGCAGGCGCGCCAGTATGCTTTCGGCAACTTTGGCAATGGCACCAATATATGCCTTTCGGTCGGCCAGTCGCTATAAAGCGGACCGCACCGCACAGACAACCACCTTCAAACCGCTCCGTCGCGCCGCTCATGATCTGATCCTCCTGTCATCCTAGAGTTACGTTGCAAAGCAACACTTCCCTGAATCGAAGGCGCGGTCATACATTTTCGACCACGCCAAAATCAAGAACATCGATTCAGTTTCTAGGCGGCTTTGGCCGGTACCAGATGATGATAGTCGCGAATATCTTTGATTTTACCGTCCACGATCTCCATCACTTCTGCACCAATGGCCTCTACTTTCCCACGCTCGGCTCGCGTCCCGGTGAAGAAAGACTCCGCGACTCCGTGGCCGTTGTTCCCCGTGCATACGCGCAAAGCGCAATGAGCGTCAGCAAACATAGCGAACTCTATCTCGTACGATCGCCGCACTTCTGCGCGACCCGTACAGCGCTTGCCATCCGGGCTGACTAGGACCGGCTCTTCGTGATAGCAAGCCATCACCCCTTCGATGTCGTGGCGGTTGAATGCGTCAAAGTAACGTTTAATCAGTTGTTCCTCGGGCGTCATTTCCCTTTTGCCTCCTTCAACGATTAAGTCCTAATTGCGTTAAGCCTCGATCATGCGCCAGCAGCCTTGCATTACTTCCTCGAGCTGTGCGTTCAATTCTTTCCGCCCTCCCGTTGAAAGCCACGTCAGCGCCACCGCGCAGAGTGCGCCGCTCAGCATGTCGGCGAGCAGCTTCGGGTTTGCAGCTCGCACCTCGCTACCGGCCTGCCCAGCCTTGATGAACGCGGTGAAGAGACGCCGGGCGCCCGGGATTTCGCGCGGAAGATCACGCGCGAACCGCGCTTCGTTCTCGCAGAAATAGACAAACGCGTCTGCATGGTCGGTGGCGGCCGAAAACTCATGCTGAGCGATCTGGCGCAATTTACCTCGCGTGCAGCCGGAGCCCTCAATGATTCGCTGGAGTTCGGCACAATACCAGCCGTACCAGCTCAGGAAGATCTCGCGAGCGAGTGCCTCCTTGCCTGTAAAGTGCCGATAGATCGCGGCTTCCCGTACGCCAGCCGCATCGGCGATGTCGCGCATGCTGGTCCCGTCGATGCCTCTCTTGGCAAAGAGGGAGGTTGCGGACCGCACGATGACTGGTCGCTTTGTATCCGGCTTTCGTTCCAGAGTGTCCATGAGTTAGTGAACGACCGCTAATAGGAATCGTGAGCGCTGTCAATTTCGAGCAGAGCCAGATCGGATCAGATTCTCCGTCCTCCCTCCGGCCTCCTAGCCGCTTGCGCCGGAGTTCTACGGGGAATCTCTTTCAAACCGATTGACCGCTCAGTGTCAGCTGAATAAAAAGCCAAGCATCATATCGACGAGCGGAGAGGATTCCGCGGGGCCGTCGCCGACCAAATCCTCGCCGTTAGGTAATTGAGCCGTCGTCCCGTAGGTCGACGCGAGAGTTACCGGAATCCCGGAATGAAAACTAATTCCGGGCCGGGCTATCGCGCCGACCTTTTCATTTTGCGCCTCTCCGGCTCAGCGGAGGGGATCGCGAAGGTGAAAAATCTTAGAGAAATGCTCGGCAAGCGCGCGGAACTGGTAACCCAGGCACGCGCGATCGATGAGAGGGCGGAAAAGGAAAGCCGCAAACTCTCAGCCCGAGGAAACAGCGAATTTCGACAAGGCAATTGCGGACGCGGACGCGATCGGCGTCGAGATCGAGCGCGAACAGAAATTGATGGCGCTCGAAAAGCGAGCGATCGAAAACGTCGCCGAGGCCGAACGAGCCAGTCACCGGCCCGGATCCGACTCTCCCGAGGTCCAAAAGCGCATCGCGCGCTGCTACTTTCGTACGTCGCTTGGACATCATGAGCGTCCGGACGCAGCGGATGATCACTTCACAGCGCGCGGAATTACCTAGCAGAATCGACCGCTGTAGTCGTGCAACGCTTCCTGGTGATGGACAAGATGACTCTCAGGTCGTTGAAAGATGAACCCTAACCAGTACGGGGTCTTGACGTTCCAGTGGTAGCAGAGTTCCCCGATGCCGCTGAGAAGCACAGCACCTGCGCCCGCGGCGGGACCGAGCCCGAGCAGAAGATAAATGATCACGCTCGAGAGCATGCTGTCGATGAGGATCTCAAGGGGATTCTTGTAGAAGGCCGTCAGAACTTCCAGGCGCTGCGCGCTGTGGTGCACCTGATGCAACCATCGCCACAAAAAGTCCGAGCGATGACGCCACAGATGCCACCAGTAGAAGACGAAGGTCAGGCATAGGTAGCCAGCAACGCCTCGCCAAACGTACCGAGCCGATCGGCCGTTCAAGGCCGATGACCGAGCATCAAGGCGTTCCAAACGAACCCCGCTAAATATACCGCTGCAACTTGAAATGCGTTGATCGCGATCGCACGAGCAAGCCAACCGGTGACATTGGGGAACTTGTGGCTCGGGCGCAAACGTTCGACTACCATCATCGTCACGCCAAGGCACATCACACAAAACACAGTTACAACCGCCTGATGGGTCATCATCGCTCCTCCCGGACGCTCGAAAGAGAGCGCCGCGTAGGGAACACACTACGAAGTAATACCAAACTGGTTAAGACGACATGCAGCGGCAGAGGCCCAGCGCCGCACTTTGCGGGTGTCCCGCGGCGTCTGGAGACGGAAATTAAGACACTCGCGCCCTACTTGGACTCGTTAAGTTTCTAGGATAGCGCCCAACTTGGGCGAGGTTCGTATCCGAACTCCTTTCGAGTTCTCGTCGGCACGGGGAGTTTTGAATAAGTCGTCCGCGAGCCGATCGGCCACATCACTTTCGGCGTGCTTCAGGAAGTGCGAGTACACGAGGAGCGTGATGGCGGAACGGCCTGCCAAAAATCTGCCTCAGGCTGTCTTGCATCCCTGTCATTTCGATGATACTAGAAAGATCGTAGTGAACCAATACGTCGAACAGTTTAGCGCTCTGGGGCAGGAGGACCGGCTCGAGATCTTCCGGCTGCTGGTTCGCGCTGGGCCGCAAGGACAGTGCGTGGACGAAATCAGGCGCCGGGTCAAAATGCCGGGATCGACGCTGTCGCATCATCTTGACGCGCTTACCCGATGCGGCCTGCTAACCGCGCAGCGCTCCGGCCGATTCATCTACTACGCCGTCAATTGGACGAAAACCGCGAGGCTGATTCGCTTTATGACTGAGGACTGTTGCGCCGACCTGCACAAGACGCTGGGCGCGTCGGCGGATAGTGCGCTGCCGGGTAGGCGGAAGATGTGAGATGGGCGGAATTCCGACCAGAATTATCGGGTTCGATCTGCCTTCCGACTCCCCGCTCTTCCTGAGCGTGCTGAGTGTTCATGTTCTCTTCGGCCTGGCATGTGTGATTCTGGGAATAGCTGCGATGCTGAGCGTGAAACGGAGCGGGAAGCATCCGAGGTTCGGGACTGCGTATTACTGGTGTCTCTTCATTCTCTTTGCGACGGCTACGGTCCTAGCTGTGATGCGATGGTCAGAGGACTACCACCTTTTCATTCTGGGTGCGCTTTCATTCGTCGCGGCCTCAGTAGGCCGTATCGCGCGACGACACCTATGGCGTAGATGGGTCGACTTCCATGTCACCGGGATGGGGCTATCGTACATTCTGATGCTTACCGCCTTTTATGTAGACAACGGCAAGAACCTGCCCGTGTGGAGAGATCTACCATACCTGGCTTATTGGCTATCGCCGGGTGCAGTAGGAATACCACTGATAGTCAACGCGCTCGCTCGATGGCATCGACGGCTAGGTGAAACAGCTCCATGGCGAGTTCGCAAACCCATAGCGACGTCGCAGCCGTGAGTTCTGAAGGTAAAGGTTTCTGGTTGCACCAAGATCTAGCGAACTGAATAGCCCGCTACTAGCTGGCAGACGTGGAGGTCACGATGAGTAACGAATCAATAAGGGAAAAAGTCCGAGAGGAATATTCGAAAGCGGCGCTGCGAGTCACGAGCCAGGAGGGCGGCGCGTGCTGCGGTTCGGCAGCTCCTGCGAACAATCCGATTACTTCCAATCTCTATGCGGAGGGCGAGACCGCGGCGCTTCCCGCCGAGGCGATTGCAGCATCGCTAGGATGCGGCAATCCAACCGCGCTCGCGGAGCTGAAGCCTGGTGAAACGGTGCTCGACCTGGGATCGGGCGGCGGCATCGACGTCCTGCTTTCGGCGCGACGCGTGGGGCCGGCGGGCAAGGCGTACGGGCTCGACATGACCGACGAGATGCTGGCCCTGGCGCGCGAGAACCAGCGCAAGGCGAAGGTCGAGAATGTCGAATTCCTCAAAGGCGAGATCGAGCATATTCCGCTGCCTGACAAGTCGGTGGATGTGATCATCTCGAACTGCGTGATCAATCTGTCGGGTGACAAAGATCGCGTGCTGAGCGAAGCGTTCCGCGTGCTCAAGTCGGGCGGCCGCTTCGCGGTCTCGGATATCGTGGTACGCGGCGAGATGCCTGCGGAAATTCGCCGCGTGGTCGAGTTGTGGGCCGGATGTATTGCGGGCGCGCTGGAGGAATCTGAATACCAATCGAAACTGGCCGCGGCGGGATTCGAGCAGATCGAAGTAGAACCGACGCGGATCTATACAGCGGATGACGCGAAAAGATTTCTTGCGAAAAATGAAGACACGGAAAAAGTCCTGCAGATGGCGGATCGCAAGTTCATGAGCGCTTTCGTTCGCGCCCGGAAACCGTTCTGATCGTCCCCGGAATGCTGCTCGAGGCCGAACAGGAGGCCTTATGAAGTCTATCGCCGGAGTTGGGTTGGCGGAGGTCGTCTCCGTGTATAGCGGCACGCAAGGCGAGTTCATGCAGCTGCTGTTCGGACAACAACTTCACATTGGCGGAATGAAAGCATCGATCGACCTCGCGGATCGGGCAGGAATCGGCGCCGGGTTCAGCGGAGTCGATCTTTGCTGCTGCAACGGTGCGGGAATGCGCTTTCTAGTGCGGTCTCGCAAGGTCGCCTCGATGGTCGGCGTCGATGCGACCGAGGCCGTGGTCGAGCGCGGCCGGCAGCTAACCCGCGAGGAAGGTCTGGACGACCGAGTCCGCTTCGTTCTCGCCGATGCTTGTCAAAGCGGCCTGCCCTCGGCCAGCGCGGATTTCGTATGGAGTGAAGACGCCTGGTGCTATGTCGCCGATAAACCGAAGTTGATTGCAGAGGCGGCGCGTATAGTTCGTCCCGGAGGCGTGATTGCGTTCACCGACTGGGTCGAGGGCGCCCGCGGACTTACTGACTCCGAGGCGCAACGCTTTCTAGGCATGATGACGTTCGCCAATGTCGAGAACCTTGCGGGCTACGTCAATCTGCTCTCAGAGAGCGGCTGCGAAGTGCAGGTCGCCGAAGACACCGGGCGCTTTCCTAGACACGTCGATTTGTATCTCAACATGATCGAGATGCAGCTTACCTATGATGTAATGCGGACGCTCGGATTCCGTACTGACCTGCTACAAACGCTCACCGATGGCTTCCGTTTTCTGGGCGAGCTGTCACGGGCTGGCAAGATCGCACAAGCAAGGTTGGTCGCGCAAAGGGTCTAGCCATGTGGTAGCGATGTTTGTTCGACGTATCGGTTCACTACGATCTTTCTAGTATCATCGAAATGAGTACGGGTACAAAAGAGTTTGTGAGCCTGATCTTCGCGGGGGCGATTTGGGCTGTGCTCGTTCTTAACGCCGTATTTCTTCTGGTTCTGCGAGGATTGACGGATGAACAGCGACTAGAGCGGCGACTCTCCCGCCAGACTTGGCGTCGCTCGGCTATTGCTCTCTCTGCTCTTTACTCATCCTTCAGAAGACCCTCTCGTGCCCGATTTCCGCGCGGCCGCCAGCTGCTGAATCGTGCCCCATTTCTCTCGGTTGAGAACCAAGCCGGTTCCCTTCGCGCCATGCCACGTCGTGCGCCCGATCAACGTCTCGATGTTTCTTAAAGGCCCTCGCGATGATCGCCTGCGCCCCTATTCATAACTCAGCTCGGCGTCGCCCCTAGATCGAGACGCGATTTACCCTTGGTCCGCATCTGAGTTTTTTCGTTGGAGGAAAGGTTCGATCCGATCGGCGAGCGCCGCGCTGCGAAATTGCTCGAAGGCGCCTCGCCGATCCTTGATGACTCCGTCCAGTGCGGTATGAATCTTGTTTCAACCCTCAGCCGATCTAACATCAGCTGCATTCGGCGCAAGCATATAATCATCGACTTCAACCATGTTTCAATCCCCACTGGTCCCACGATAACCTGCATCGTTTCCCGCCGCGCGCGGCGGCGTGTTATGGGCTTCGGGCTGGAACGGACGATCGCCGCTTCGAATGCAGCCGCGCATCGCTCAAGCGTGGATGTGTAAGGTATGATCAGCCCACAAGACGTGTGAGGACGGTGCCAGGAGGTACGACCTCACTTATGCTAACTGCGTAAGCCGAAAAGTCACGTGGCGATTTTGTCTCAGGCCTCAAGCTCACGCAGATCTGCTCGAAAAGTCGGTGCGCTGGCGCATTGCCGAGCGCACTGGCGTGGCTGAACACATAGAGGCCTTGTAGTGTCATCATCCCGCGCGCCGCCGAGCGGTCGTGTTCAAACATGTTCTGAAATGCCGTCCAGAATAGCGAGAGGTCTTCGCTATCCGTGCCGGTTTGTTTGGCGAGGTTGGCGTTGAAGAAGCCGAATCCGCGGTAGAGCCCGTACGGCACTATCGCTTTGCTTCCCATCACCGTCCGCTTCCCACCGGAGCCCTTCCCGGTCTCCTCCGAAATGGCGACTTCCATGTCGTCAGTTCGCGTTACAGCCACACGTGTGATCGAAACGTCCAGTGGGGTTATCGGGTCGATCGAGCGTGAGAAGGTGAGCTGCACGGGGCCACGCACCTGACCGCAGTTGACTTCTGTGTTCATCACTGCGCCGAACATCCTGATGTCGTAGAAATTTGCACACATCCACGTGCGCGCTTTTTCTACTTCAGCGGCCTTCTGCTTCGAGCCTGTGGATTTCAGCCCGAGAGCGCTGTACGCGCGCTGATGCTGGTGGTTGAGCGCGGTTCCGCTTTGCACATATATTTTGAAGCGCTCCTTTTCACCGCAGAGCGCGTCAATGTAGTCGCGTACCTTCCGCTTGAGCGCCACGTCGGTCACCAGCCCCTGCATCGTCTCGGGATCGACTCGTGGCAAATTGCCCGCGTCTGGATCGCCATTGGGATTGCCATCCGTGACGTCGAACAGAAACGCGAAATCGTGCCGGCGCGTCGGGTCCAGATGAATTCCCCCGCTCATCTTCGATTCATCTCATTGGCCGCGTTGGGCGTGGTCTTATTGGTCTCGCCATCGTTGTCTCCTTCGGTGGATGCGGCGGGATCAGCCCTCGCTTCTGCGGCCTGCGCACGGTCGTGAGCCCGCTGATGATAGTAGCCGAGTGAGAACAGCGCTTGTTCGTCGAGTGCAAGAGTCTGCGGAAAGGCCCCCATTTGGGCGATAATTTCCTCCAACCTGAGCTGGATCGCGTGATAGGTGTCGCGCCGATCGTGTTTGAGTTTTGCGGGTTGTATTTGTCCGCCCCGCAGGAGGCGAGAGAATACCGACCGAGGCGCGGATAACGCGGTACTATAGAAGCGCCCAACAATCGTCGCGTTTGGACCCATTCCTGCGTCCGCGGGGCGCTGCGATAGCTCAAGAAGCGCAAGTAGGCGACCGCACAGATACGGGGGGTTGTGATTGCTTTCGTCGAGGCGGACTAGCAAATCCTCTCCGCTGCTCTCCAATCGGGACCGCAGAACGAGCTTAATTAGCGCTGCGCGCGCATTGGTTATTTTCTGCTCGGCTCGGCCGCGACGCAGGGCTCCGTACATGATATCCAACGGGACTGGCGTCCCAGTAAGCGCCGCTCGGAAAAGCGCGCACAGTACACGAGGTCGGAGATCGCGAAGCTCGCGCACGGTCGCACCGGCGAGTGCAGTGATCGCGAAGAGACGTGGCTCTTCGCCCCGTGGACCAACGATCGTCTGATGCTCAAACCATCGGACAATGTATCCTCGCACCTCAGTTATGGTTGTATCGATCCAATCACGGACAACCGTGCGCCCGCCGTTCGCGGAGAGAGCAGCGGCATATAAAGGATTATCTCTCAATTCGGCGGAGTTCGGGCTGGAGCGCATCGATTCTGCTATCGCACGGGCTTGCTTAAGACGCGGGTTTAAAAATAAGTCGTGGAATGAGATCTCCGACGGCTCCACAGTCCAGAAAATGAAGGCTGTGCCAAAAATTACCATGTGGTTAGATTCTTTCTGGAGTAAGTCGTTGGCGGCACGTGTAAACCGCTCGCCGCATGGTGCGCACGTCGGAGCCACCATTGAAGCGCGGAGTCCGTACGACTCAAAAGCTTCGGCGTTTGCTGAAATCAATGCCGTGCCCGACCTATGGCCGCTGGGAATTCCTTTTACCTTCGCCTGAAGGCGCGCGACTACGGGCCGGATCTCGCTGCATACGACGCACTGCATAGTGCGCGACTCACTTCCGTCAGTGTTGCCGGAGTGGTGCTCGTCGGCCCAGAACCTCTGGACAGCAGGCAGGTCCGCGGGGAACACGCCGTTGACTCGGAAGGTGACCCTTGCTCCGCGATCGAAGTCTCGAGAGATCATTAGGCGCGATATCGGTTCGGAGTCGAGGAACTCTGACACTGCTCGGACCTCAAACAGCTCAGTCCGATCAGCGCAGCGTCGAAGCATCTCGACGTAGGCGTGATGACACTCGACTACGCGCTCCGCCTTCTTTGAATCGCGCGCTAACCCGAACGTATACTCTGAGTTGCTCGCGAAGATAATCGGCTTGATGCCTTTTGAGCGCTGAATTTGCGGCATCAGCTGGAATTCGCCGCGCTTGGCATGCGAGCTTTTGGGATCAGAAGTGTCTGTAATCTCGGGGCTAAGCAGATTACCCGACCCGTCGAGTTCAACGATATAGCGTACGGGGACTTCGCTGTAGAGCGTTGGACGTGACTCCAAGCGATCCGAGTAGTCGACGAGCCGTCTAAGTAGCATGGTTCCCTGCCTTAGCGTAAAGGTCGGGGACTCGAAGCACGCCTCTCTCGAGCCGAGCAGCGAAGAAACGTGGCACGCCGCGGCCGGAATCGTCGCTTGCATAGTCCAAGTCGAAAAGCATTGGGCCGAGGTTTTCTGTAAGCTCGATCGGTCTCTCGCTGCCGTCTGACGGTCCGAACGCGGCCGGGAACTCGCGGCACCCGAAGTAAGGGGTCGAGAAACACCGTCCATCCTGCACGCGGCGCCGGAACTGATCACGGTACTTCGCTGGGTCGTCTCTAACATCGGCCCTAAGGACTATCCTCGCCGTAATGAGATAGTTCACTTCCCGGAGCGCGCGGGTGTGGCGCCGGGCTCGGTGCCTTGCCTCGTCGACGCGGTAGTTTCCGCCATTTTTGAGCCAGCCCTGTGCGGCCCGGAAGCTCTGTTTGTCATTTGCCTCGTTGCGCAATATCGAGAAGTAACGGATTGGGCTTAGTACCGCGATCGTCGCGATCTGCCAAAAGAACTGGGGTTTCCAGAAGATTGCCTCGAGTATCCCACGCACTGCCGAGGGGGTGGGGACAGGGTAAGTCACCCGTTCCACCTTGAACTCTGGGCGCGTAAAGCATGCGAAGTCGCCCCATACTCTTACCGAGAGCGGCGTTTCAGGCATTTGGTGACTCCCGTTTCATGCAGATGAAAACCTCCGTGAGTTTCTGATCGTCTGCGACTCGTCCGCGAGAGATCGTACGGTGAGCGACTCGCTATATCGGAGGGTTTCAACGAATCAGTTTGCATTTGTGGAACGAATCTATCGCATAGTGTCGTCGCTGGCACGCTGGAAGGCCAGGAGCGGCGGATGGGTGCTTTAGCGTCGGCAATGCAGCGATAGGTTGGACGCCTTCATTTAGCGACTCAATTTCCATAGGGATTTCGGCCATGATTCAGGTAGATGGAGAAATCCGCGACTCCATCGTCTTTGCGTGGGGTGCTTTTGAAATGCGAGTCGGCGCCACTGCGGAGTCCATCGACGGCGACTTTGTCGGTGCCCAGTGCGCGGCCGCTGCGATCGAAGTAGCGGACTTCGACTTCGATTGGCCCGGCGTCTGCGCCGGTATTGTGGAGGTCGCCCTCGACCGACACATTGTCACCGCTGCGGATCAACCTGCTCCCCCCGACTTTGATCGGCTCGACTCCGAGCAGGGTGAACAATACGTACGCGCAGAAACACAGCGCGGCGAGCAGTACGATGATTGCGCCCTTGCGCATCGCGTCTAATATGAACGCGGCAGTCCGAGCACGTGCTCGGCGATTGAGTTGAGCACCATCTCCTGCGAGACCGGCGCGATCTTGAGCAGGCGGCATTCGCGGAAATAGCGCTCGACGTCGTACTCGCGAACGTAGCCGTATCCGCCGAGAGTTTGCACCGCGCGATCGCAAGCTTCGAAGGCGGCGTCGGCGGCGCGGAGTTTTGCGGTGTTGGCTTCGGCGCCGCATGGTTTGCGATTGTCGAACAGCCACGCTGCTTTGAACATCATCAGCTCCGCGGATTCGAGCTTTGAATACGAATCGGCGAGCGGATGCGCGATTGCTTGGTTCATCCCAATCGGACGTCCGAAGACAATTCGTTCCTTTGCGTAGCGGACTGCCTTAGCGATAGCCGCGCGGCCGATTCCGAGCGCCTCGGCGGCGACCAGGATTCGTTCCGGATTAAGGCCGTCGAGCAGGCAATGAAATCCGCGGCCTTCTCCACCGATCAGATCCGCGCCCGACACTTTCAGATTGTCGATGAAGAGCAGGTTGGTATCGACAGCGGCGCGGCCGAGTTTCTCGAGCTCGCGAATCTCGACCGTTGCCGGATCGAGGTCGGCGAAGAAGAGACTCATACCGTCGGTTTTTTTCTGCACCTGCTCGAACGGCGTGGTGCGCGTCAGCAGGAGCATCTTGGATGCCTCGCGCGCCTTGGTAGTGAAGACCTTGCGCCCATTGATGACGTAGTTGTCGCCGTCGCGGCGCGCGGCGGTTTTGATATGCGTGATGTCGTTGCCGGCGTCGGGCTCGGTGACGGCGAACGCGACGTGCATCTCGCCGCTGACGACTTTGGGCAGGTAGCGGCGTTTTTGTTCCTCGCTGCCGTGAAAGACCAGCGGGCTCACTCCGAAGATTGATAAGTGGACTGAACTGGCGGCGGCCATCGCCCCGCCCGAGGCCGCGATTTCACGCATCACGAGAGCAGCCTCGGTGATGCCGAGGCCGCTGCCGCCGTACTGCTCCGGAATCGCGACGCCCAGGTAGCCTGCGTTGGCCACCGCGGCGTAGAAGTCGTGGGGAAACTCGGCGCGGCGATCGTGATCGCGCCAGTACTCGTCGGGGAAGTTGGCGCATAGGGAGCGGACCTGGCGGACGATCTCGTTTTGGGCCTCGGTCAGTTCAAAATCCATATTTGATTCCTTGCGAAATGCAGTGGTTCGGCCAGACCGCGTTGTTCGAAGAGCCCTCTATTTTGTCAGTGCTAAGAACCCGAAAGGTGATTAACGAAGCGGCAGATGCAAATTATGTAGGCGGCACCTCAGTCCTGCTCACAACCCCGGTTCACACGAATACTTAGAAATCTTCACCTCTTCTGATTATTACCCCGGTACGGATCTTGAAACCAAGCCATCGGTTTCAACACCGCAGCCCACTACGTGTGGGCGTAGTAAGCCGCGGCTCCAAGCCGCGCATTTCGGGAGGGAGGAGATAGTGAATAGAGGGAGAACGACCCGGGCCTTTGCCCGGATTCGACTCGTCGCCGGCGTCGCAGCGATTTTGCTCTTGTGCAACGCGAATAGCTGGGCGGAAACCGCAACGAAGCATAAAAAGAGAGTCGTCACCACCACCACGACCACGGTCGTCAGCACCAGCGAGCAGCAGAGACTCGACGCGCTGACCGGGCAGGTGAGCAACCTGCAGACGCAGCAGACCGACACCACCAGCGAGGTGAAGAAGATCGAGCAGGCGATAACGGTCGCGCCGCCGGCGACGGCCGATGCGAAGCCGGTGACGATCGGCGAGCACGTCGGGTTGGTCGAAAAGGATATCGGCGACATCAAGAAGAACCTGTCGGATAATTTGGGAATCAGCGTTCACGCGCTGGTCGATGCGGGCTACGAGCATAACTTTAATCAGCCGCTCGGCAACGTGAATGCCATCCGCGTCTTCGACAACAATGCATTTCAGCTCACGCAGGGCAACCTGCATATCGAGCGCGATGGGACAGTTGGCTTCGTGACCGACCTCAACGTCGGCCAGGTGGCAAACACGATTTCGGCCGCCACTCGCTACTCGAACAGCTTTAAGGTTGGTCCTCAATGGTTTGATCCGACGCAGTATTATCTGACCTATACCGCGCCGATCGGATCGGGCATCAACCTGCAGGCAGGGCGTTTCGTGACGTTGTTGGGCGCAGAAACGATCAACACATACAACAACCAGAACTACAACGAATCCAAGGGCATCATCTTCGGTTTCGGGATTCCATTTACACACACCGGGGTCCGGGCGTCGTACACTGTCAACGATTACGTTGCGTTGACGGGTGGTCTCAACAACGGATGGGACGATCCTGCGACCGCCAACAACAACGGTCCCAACTATGAAGGCGAGTTGACACTCAACAACAAGGAAAAGACAGTCAGCCTTGTCCTCAACGGCATCTGGGGTCCGAATCTGGTGCTTGCGAATCCGGCCTTTCCGAACGGCGTGGGTAAGTCCAACTCGAATCTGGGCGCGATCGATCCAGTCTGGACCTGGAAGCCGTGGTTTGCCCCGCTTATGACGCTTCAGGGTGAATATGTCTACGGGACCCAAAGCGGGCCGGTAACCGGAAACGGGCATAGCGGTTCGTGGAGCGCCTATGCGCAGTACCTGGTGTACGATTGGACGCCTGCGATCGAGACCGCGACGCGCGGCGAGATCTTCGATGACAAGGACGGAACGCGTACCGGGACCGCGCAGACACTGTGGGAAATTACTCAGACGCTGTCCTATAAGGTTCCGAGTGTGACGGGGCTAGTTGCCAGGCTGGAGTATCGGCATGACAATTCCAGTCAGAACTTTTTCTTCAACAACAATCGCTTTAACCCAACAACCGGCGCGCAACATCTGTGGCACGGGCAGGATACTTTGGCCGCCAACCTCATTTACGCTTTCTAACAACTTGACTCTGGGGAGGAGTTAATCAGCCGAATGCGGCGGGTCCATTTGAGACCCGCCGCTTTCTGTACTATCTCTCGCGAACGACACCACGCAAAGTCGCGGTGGGAGCAAAACGTAAGAGGAGGAGAAAATGAAGCGAGTAACAATCTTGCTCGCAGCGGGACTCATGCTACTCGCTGCGGCCAGCCTACCCACTATAAGGGCAGGCGCCCAACCAGCCGCCGTCACGGACGACAACCTGAATCAGATGATCGAGAGCGCGAAGACGCCAGCGGATCATGAGGCGATCGCCGCCTTCTACGAACAACAGGCGGCGGATGCAAAGAAAAAGGCGGAGCTTCATCGCAACACCGCGGACACCTACCGCAAACTGAATATAAGCAAGCCCGTCGATATGGCACACATGTGCGACGGGATAGCCGCGATGTGGGACAAAATTGCGGCTGACAACTCAAAGCTCGCGAAGGCGCACCGGCATATGGCCAAAGCCGCCGCGAAAACTGGATAGTAAGTTCATGCCGGGCGGCTGCAGCAATCCTCGCTTCTAACACAACAGGAGTTTAATCATCGCTTGCGGCGGTTCCGAAACGGACCCGCCGCATTCTTGGGAGCCTCGGATTTTTTGGGCGAGGTTCTTCCAAATCTCGAATCTGCATCTCCTAAACGTGCGATGACTGCGAGGCGCTGAGCGTTCCCTTTTTGAGCGCTCTTTCTTTCATGATCACAAAGAATACTGGCACCAAAATCAGAACGTGAATCGTTGATGTGATCATCCCACCAACGATCGGTGCGGCGATCGGCTTCATTACGTCTGAACCAATACCGCTCTCCCACAGGATTGGCGCTAAACTCAGCATCACGACTGCTACCGTCATCAGCTTGGGCCGCAGCCGCTGCACAGCACCCTCGATGGCAGCTTTTTCAATTCCAGCTTCGTCGATCGGCCCTTGGCCGAGGCGCCGATCGAGCGCCTCATGCAAGTAAATGACCATCACCACACCAGTCTCGACGGCGATACCAAACAGCGCGATGTAACCGATCCAGGCTGCGACGCTGAAGTTGAAACCCATCCAATACTGAAGGAGCAATCCTCCTGTCATCGCATAGACCGTAGGTATGATCAGAACGGTCGCTTCCGTCGCGGAATGGAAGAGCATGTAGAGCAAGAGAAATATGACGGCAAAGACAATTGGCAAAATGTAGGACAGTCGCTTCCGTGCGCGAAGCTGAAACTCGTATTCTCCCGACCACTTGAGCGTATATCCAGGCGGCAAATGCAATTGTTTGTCGAGGATATGCTGCGCCCGATCTACGTACGAGCCATAGTCATTGGAGGAGAGATCAATGTAGATGTAGCCTGTGAGTTGGGCGTCTTCGTCGCGAATCATCGACGGCCCAGGACTCAATTCAACCTTGGCAACCTCGCCAAGCGGAATCTGCGCTCCGCTCGGAGTCGCTAACAAGACACCTTTCAGAGCTTCAAGATCGTTTCGGTAATCTTGCAGGTATCGCACATTGATAGGGTAGCGTTCGCGTCCCTGCACCGTAGTCGCGATATTTTCTCCGCCAATGCCTGATGTAATCGCGAGTTGCACATCATCCACGGTTAAACCGTAACGCGAAGCGATATCGCGATCGACGCTGATGTTGACATAAAATCCCTGCGAAACTCGTTCCGCAAACACCGCGCGAGTACCTTCGACCGGCGTCAGCAGTTCTTCGATCTCTGAACCGATTCGCTGAATCTCGTTAAGGTCCGGTCCTTGTACCTTGATTCCGACCGGCGTCTTGATGCCGGTAAGCTCCATGTCGAGCCGATTCTCTACAGGCATCGTCCAGGTGTTCGACAATCCCGGAAAATGCAGCTTCGAGTCCATGTCCGCGACCAGGCTGTCGTAGGTGACCCCTTTCGGCCACTGGCTGCGCGGCTTGAGCATGATCGTAGTGTCATACATATCCAGCGGAGCATTGTCGGTGGCACTGTTCGAACGCCCGATCGACCCGAACACGCTTTCAACTTCCGGAAACCCGCGGATGATCTGATCCTGCTTCTGAAGAAGATCCGTCGCCGATGTAATCGAAATCCCGGGAAGAGCCGTAGGCATGAACAGCGCCGAGCCTTCAAACAGTGGCGGCATGAACTGACTACCTATCTTCAGTGCTAAGGGCAGCGTGATAACAAGAAAGAGCACATTAGCCGCGATCGTCAGCCAGCGATGTCTCAGGCACCATCTTATGACAGGCAGGTATAGAGCCTGAAAAAAGCGCGATATGGGGTTAGCCTCCTCAGGCCGCAGCCGCCGGCCTCTTATGAGGAGGATCATCAGTACTGGAACGACAGTGATCGCAAGAATCGAGGAAAACGTAATCGCGAGAGTCTTAGTATCCGCCAGCGGGCGAAACATTCGGCCCTCTTGTGCCTCCAGCAGGAACACCGGAAGGAAAGACACGACGATGATAATAAGCGAGAAGAACAGCGGTCGGCCGACCTGCTTCGCCGCGTGGAGAAGAATCCGCTGACGCTCCGGTTCGCTGACTGACTCGCCATTCTTCTGCGCTTCATCCTGACGCTCGGACAAATGACGATAACCGTTTTCGACCATCACGATAGAAGCATCGACCAGGACGCCGATAGCAAGTGCCAGTCCTCCCAGCGACATGATGTTAGAGCTGACCTGGAAGTAGTACATCGGGATGAACGTAGCGAGCACAGCCAGCGGGAGAGTCAGAATCGGAATCAGCGCGGATCGAAAATGAAAGAGGAAGACAATGATCACCAGACTTACAATGATCGCTTCCTCCAGCAGGTCCCGCTTCAACGTGCTGATTGAATCCTCGATGAGGCCGGCCCGGTCGTAGCCCGAAACGATTTCGACACCCTTGGGAAAAGTCTTGCGAATTTCCTCAATCTTCCGCTTCACACCGTCGATGACGTTCAACGCGTTGAGCCCAAAGCGCATCACCACGATACCGGCAACCGCCTCGCCCTCTCCGTTCCATTCCGCAACGCCCTCGCGAAGGTCGGGCCCATAGGCGACGACGCCAAGGTCTCTAATGAGCACCGGCGTGCCGTTGTTTGTCGCGACTGAAATCTTCTCGATGTCCGCGAGTGACTTGATATAGCCGAAGCCACGAATCAAGTAGTCGGCGCCGGTCATCTCCAGCACGCGGCCGCCCACGTCCTTGTTGCTCGCACGGATTTTGTCGATCACGGTCTGTAGAGGAACATGCAGCGCGAGTAGCTGCTTCGGATCGAGCTTCACCTGGTATTGCTTTACGAAACCGCCCAGCGTCGCGACCTCGGCAACGCCCGGAACCGTCTCCAATGCATACCGCACCTGCCAATCCTGCAGGCTGCGTAAGTCAGCAAGGCTGAGATTGTGACTGCGATCTACCAGCAGATACTCGTAAACCCAGCCGGCGCCGGTGGCATCCGGCCCAATTACCGGATGCACGCCCGAAGGCAGTTGCCCCTCTAGCTGCTGCATGTATTCGAGCACGCGGCTGCGCGCCCAATATACGTCGGTACCATCTTCGAAAACGACAAACACGTACGAGTCGTTGAACATAGTCTGCGCGCGGACTGCTTTGACATGCGGTCCTGCCAGCATCGTGGTAACTATCGGATAGGTGACCTGATCTTCGATAACGTTGGGCGGCTGCCCCATCCACTCGGTATGGATAATGACCTGTACGTCGGAAATATCAGGGAGAGCGTCAAGGGGAATAAGGTTCAGCGACCAGATTCCGGACAACACCAATCCCGCGACAGCAATGAAGACCAAAAAGCGATTTGCATTGCACCAGTCTATTACTCGTTCAATCATCGCGTCCTCACATCGCCATCGGGCCGGACACCGACGCGTTGAATTGCTTGCTGGCGATTCGCTGGCCATCCTTGGTCGCCGTGATCGTAACTAGCCAGGTACCGCCGCTTTGCAGATCAACGGTCCCCGAGTAGGTGCCGTTGCCTTGATCGGTCAGCGTCGATTGCGCCTTCATCGCCGCCATCCCCATCGCAGGCATCGCAGCCATGTAGTAGGTAACCGCGACCTGTGCGCCCGCCACTGGTTTGCCTGCCTCATCCTTTAGTGTCACGATCAATTTGTTCTTGCCGCGCGCCGGCGGATTGGGATCGGTGATTAGATTGGCACTGACCGCCGGACCTTGCGCCTGAGGTTGGCCAGCCGCCGCGCTCACCCCGGGTGGTGGAGGCACGAACGTACCAGCGGCAGCCTGGAGCTGGCTTTCCGAGTCGAGGAGAAAGTTCGCCGAACTTACTATGCGCTCGCCGGCCTTCAGACCTTTCAGGACCTGGAAGTTGTGCGCCAGATGCGCTCCGAGTTCCACCTCGGCAGGAGTTAGATAGCCATCACCGCGGTCGATGAAAACCACGTTGTGCTCGCCGGTCCTGAAAACTCCCGTGTCAGGGATCACGAGCCCACGTCCGAAGCGAGGCGTAATGGCGACTGCCACATACATCCCGACTTTGAGTAGGCCCTCAGGGTTGGCGAAACTACATCGGACCTTGGCCGTCCGAGTCATTGGGTCTAAAGCTTCCCAGATGAAATCAACCTGACCAGCAAATTTCTTCCCTGGGTAGGAATCGACTGTAACTGCCACTGGATCCCCGATCTTGACTTGGCCAATCTGGTTCTGGAAAACGGCGGCGTAAATCCACACTTTTGAGAGCGTGGTGATCGCATAAAGTTTCGTGTCGGGCTGCGCGTACATGTTTGGCAGCGCGTTGCGTTCTACTACGTAGCCGCTCATTGGAGACACGATTTCGATTGCGTCTCTCGTCGTGCGCTCACGTTGCAGTCGGGCTATTTCGCGCGCTGGCACGCCGAACTGCTTAAGCCGATCAAGAGCCGCAGAGGTCATGGATTGTGCTCCTTCAGATACTCCTTCGACCGAGCTGCCTCGCAGGCTGCGCTGCGACCGAAGCGCAATGAGATACTCGTTCTCAGTGCTCACAAGGTCAGGACTGTAGACCGTAAAGAGCGGCTGCCCTTTCTTGACGGACTGGTACGTCTGATTAACGAAGACCTGCCGAATCCAGCCCGCGAAGCGGGTCTGCACATAACCCTGGAGTCCTTCGTCTGGCTCGACCAGCCCAGACGTATCGATTTTACCCACCAGGTCTTCTTCCTGAACCGTGGCGATCTGAAGACCGATCAGTTGCCGGCGTTCGGGGGACAGTTGCACGGGAGCCAGCTTCGGCCCGCTGTCCTGGGCTCGGACCAGTGAAGGGAACGACATGGCACCGAGCATCACGGCTACTGCTCCATAGAGCGCACGAGAGTACGGTCTGTCGAGTTTGGTCGACCGATTCGGCTGAGCGCGAGGGACGCGATGATCTGATCGCACTAGACGAATTGTCATGTGGGGTCCCCGATGATCTCTCGAATCTTCGCTACCGCGATTTCGTGGTCGGCCAGCGTGCGGTAGTACTCTTGTCGGAGCCGCAGCACATCGATCACTGTGCTTAGCAACGTCTGAAAGTCCACTTTGCTAACTCGATACGCCGCAAGCGCTGACTCGTGAGTTGCGTTTGCTTGAGGGATTAGGCCTTCACCGTATAGCTTCAGCACGCGTTGTGTCGTTTGCAGCGCGATAACCTGATTCTGAAGGTTGGACATGACTGATAAGCGTTTCGAGTAAGCGTCTGCTCGGGCTGATTCCTTTTCGAGGACCGCCTGTTCCACAGCGAGTCTCTGTTTCCGCCAAAAATACAATGGAATCTTCGCCCCGAGTGTAAGCATGTAGTAGTCCCTGAATTTCGGTCCCGTTTTCTCGTAGGTGTAGCCAACACTGAAATCCGGCAGGTAATCGCGTTTGGCGATCTCGAGAGCCGCCTGGCTCTGCTCCTCCATCGAGCGCGCCTGCTTCAATGTCGGAGAATTGCTCAAACCCAGTTCTCGGAGGCGCTGATCATCCATCGTCAACTCGGTAGCTTTGATGTCGTCACCTATCTCGATGTTTGGCGAATCTTGCTCTCTGCCTAAAATCGCTTTGAGGTTTGCCTGACTTTGGTTCACCTCTTCATGATGCATTTCGATTTCCTTCAGGAATGTGGTCAGTTCCAGTCGTGCCTTGAACACATCTTGCTGTTGAGCCTTCCCAACGTCGTATTGCGATTCCGCCGTTTGCGCGATCGTTTGAAGATCCGCTTGAGTCTGGAGAAGTAGGGCGAGGGTCTTCTTGAAATAGAAGAGATTGAAGTAGGTCTCGCGGACTTGCTCAACGACTTGGCGCTGCTGGACCTCTAGGGCATGGTGCTCGGCCTCGGCCGCCTTTTGCGCTTGGTCGGCCCTGAGACCAAGTTTCCCGGGGCCTGGGATGTCTTGCGAAAAGCCGAAGCCTGAATAGTAGAAGTCGCTAGTCTCATAGCCCGAAAATGGCTGAGGACTTCCGACTGTGAAGTGCTGAAGGCCCAGCTGCGGATCCGGCAGCGTCGAGACCTGCTTTGGAACTTTGGTCAGCGCTTGCGAATGCGCTCGCGCAGCCGTGAGCATCGGGCTGTGCGCTAGCGCCTCCTGACTCAATACCTGAAGCAGACTCGGGGTGGACGCTGCCGGCGTGCTCCTTGCTGACGCCAAGCCCGGCGCGAGTTCGGATTCTTGAGAAGTCGCATCCGTTGCGGAGGCAGTGAAAAGGATAAGCGCGCCAAGGATTGCTCTCGCCAGATGCTTCCGACCGTACACCAGTATCGTTTCGCTCATCACTGACCACCTCCCGTTATTGTCGAGGCGCGCCGAATTGCGCGTCCGCACGAAATCGTTATACCTGCGTCCCCGTGTCCAGGACTGCCCGTAGTAGGTAGCAAGCAGACAACACTATCGCCTGGCCGAACACGATCCGAGTTGAGTTCAGAGCTGCAGAGAGCAGAGACGATCTGGTGGAACTGAAGCTTGCCACAACCGGGCAGTCAATCTCATGCTTGTTGTTGGACGCGAGAGCGAATGCCTAAGCCGACTCGCTCGCGCGATCTGTACCGGATCGCGAGAAGAACTGGTGTTGCACGAAGTGCTGGAGGAACTGAACGGAAGCTGCGAAGACGCGCAGCAGTTTGGCACCGCCGCATTATGCATCGCGGATGACGGACAGTTCGCGCCGCAGCAGTTCGCCTCTACGCCGAGTGAATACGTGGTGCTCGCCTGGGCATGAGGCCCCAGCGGCACAACCATCGTCAACACGAAGATCAGGACCCAAAGTCTCCGCGACGCGAGACCCCTCATTCTGAAAACTTCAGGCCATTGCAAATAGCGAGGTGCGACCAGGAGCGTTCTGAGCCTTTTCATGGATTGCATAATCGGCGCTCGCTACGACTCAAAACATCCGCGCGTTGACGCCCGTTTTATCAGCCGATGCCCGGGACTTGGGCAGCCATCGATGCAGGGACATTCGTCTCACGCATAGATCGGACGGGCACCTTTCTTGCTGCCTGATTGGTTGAATGCCAAAGTTCTCCAGCCTTGCTTTCGTATTTGCTCTGTCCCTCGGCTCGATCGCGAGCCTCCCGCGCGTTTGCGCGGAAGGCTCGGACCGCATTCGGCCGGCGGCTAGTGAAGTTGAGAGTACCTGTGGTGACCAGTACAACACCCGTCTCCTGCAAGCGAAGGCGGCCCTTAACCAAGGTGACCGTGCGGGAGCCGTAAACTCCTTACTCGCAGCCAAGGCTCAGCTCAGCATCTGCCGGGAGCGCGAGGAGCGCAATAATACTTCCAGGATCGCTCTCGCAGCCAACTGGCCATCGTCGCCTTGGGGCTCGACGCTTTACCACACGTGCACTGGTTCTAGAGCTTCGTCGATCTCTGCTGGATCGACTTGTTGCCCGCTCTTAAGCCGTTCGACGAGCTGATTGATTTCGTAGTTTTTCCTCCCGAACTCAATATTGTTCTTGTTTCCATTTCTGGCTTCTCGCGTAGCCCTTTGAGCCGCGTCCTGAAGTTCGGCAATTGTCGTGGCATCCTGCGGAGTGGAATTAGGCGTTCTTGAGACACCGACCGGACCGGCCCAAGCCGGAATTGCGAACGTGGTAGCGAGCAATGCCGCCGCTGAAATCGTTGAAAATGTCTTCATCGTTCTTACCTCTGTTTCGTGACTCGAAGCGACAGCCAATAATTAGGCGCTGCATCGAGCTGGGTTTCTTGGGCTCAGCGCACAACGCGCTACCCTTCACGAATTAGTTCGCTTGGCTAAAGCGATCGGTTACAGAGGCAGGATCAAATCTGACGAGAGCAGAACAGATAGAGGCGCATTAGCTGAGGAGGCGGAGCGGCCGAACGATACGTCACCAAGGTGAGGTCAGAAATTTTGTGGAGCGAAACAGGCGCAAGGCGATCAATCATGCACGAGAAAGCTGGCTGAGGTGCGGTACCTATACCCGGCTTCGCTTTGTCGGAGCTTGCGGAAATCCGACAGCAGTTCGCGGGCATCTGAGAAGAATGCGCGGGACATTTGCTCTGGCAGCATTGCATGCTATCCATCGCCGCGGCGTTGGCGAATCCGCATGCCGGACCAAGCTGGACAACCAAGACGGCCAGCAGCAGGATTGTCAGTACTCTTCGCACATCAGAAATCGTAGCTTCCTTTCGGCTATTGAGCAATCACAAGACATTTGACCTCCTGAAATCCTTACTATTTCTTATTGCCAATTTTGTTGGTGGCCCGGCGAGTCACTGCAGCTCAACAGCCGGTTTCGATGTTTACGGATACCGTCGCGGGGCTTTGACGCGCGTTTTCCGTAGTTGAATCTGTCCACCCGCTATAAACGGTTCAGTCGACATTGCGCCGATGCCGCTCCAGAGAAGATCTGTAACTCGCGCAACTAGTTCGTCTCTCGATATCGCGCGAGTTGCGAACCACCAATCTGCTGCGGAGTATATGGTACCAACAAAACTGTAGCCCCAGAGTTTCACGACATTCGGATCGCGCTTCGTGCCGATTACTCGCTCTCCCAGAAGACCCGCCGCCCACTCGCCAACCTGAGCGCAGACCCGATCGAGCGCGGCCCGAGCTTCTGGGTGTTCCCGCCCTGCTTGTCTCGTTAGAAACCTATAGATGGCCCCCTCTTGCTCCGTGAACTCGAAGTAGATCTTCAACAACTCCGCCAAATGTGTACGTGGCTCGCCAGACCGTAGGAGTGCTGGCTTCAGTTGCTCTACCAAACTCCGTACATAGCTGTCAGCTATTTCGCGATACAGTCCCGCCTTATCGCCAAAATGACGATAGATGATGGGTTTCGTGATGCCGGCTTCAGCCGCCATCTCGTCCATTGAAGCGTCGGGGCCCTTGCGCCTGATGGCGCGAATAGCGGCTTCTACGAGTTCCGCGCGTCGTTTGGCGATCCGCGAGATATCGATCGGTTTGACTTTCGCCATTGTTACCGATAGTAACAGTTACCGCTGGTAACAGAAAACGCATACGTTCTGGAGGTCTCCAAAAGATCATCGGGAGGCAGTTTCATAAAGATGGAAATGACCCAAATGTCGGGATGGATGATGTCTGGCATGGGGCTGATTTGCCTTCTGGTAGTCGTCTTCTTGCTGCTAGGAATCTCGGCGTTTGTAAAGTATCTGCGCTCGTAAGTTGTCTTGCGAATCCCCTTGCCTCCATTGAAGCGTCGGGTCCCTGCGCCTGATAGCGCAAATCGCGGCTTCTACGAGCCGCACTCGCCGGTCCAGGGTCTGCGACGTGCGTAACACTTTGACCCTCGCGATTGTTACTGATAGTAACTGTTACTGACGGTAACATGAACGATATTGAGCGCCCATCAAACATTTTGGAGTAGCAAACCATTCGCCCCGCCCTCTTCAGAAACCGCAGGAGCAACTCATATGAAATCAAGCCCGGTGACAATATCGTTCTTACCCTTGATTGCCCTTACCCTGTTCGCTTCATCGATTCGAGTGGCAGCTCAAGAGCCCGCCACCACGGCTGACGCCATGGAGCAAGCGATCTCGAATGCCAAGAGTCCAGCGGAGCACGCGGCAATCGCCACGTTTTTCCTGCAGGAAGCGACAAACGCCAAGACGGCCGCAGAGTACCACCAGCAGCTGGCTGACGAAAACCGGAAGTTGAAAATCGCGCAGCCGGATTACATGGTCGAGGTCTGCGACAAGATGGCCGCCGACTTCAGAAAAATCGCCGACGCCGCGAACAGGATTGCCGAGACGCAGGAGCGTTTGGCGAAACAGCCGGAGTCGAAGTAGATCAAGAAGACGTCCGATCTTCGTATGGGCTTGTACGACCGATTCATCCTGCCGCACGTGATCGACCTGGCGATGCGCCAGAAGAACTTCGCACCATTCAGAGAGCGAGTGGTCGGGGCGGCGCGGGGCCGCGTACTTGAGATCGGGATTGGGTCCGGTCTCAACCTCGCGTCATACCGCTCGGGCGCAGAAGAGGTTTATGGAGTCGACCCTTCGACCGAGCTTCTGGCGAAAGCCAGCCAGCGTATCGATGCTGCGCGAGTTCCCGTGAAATTGGTCGAAGGTTCATGCGAGAAATTGCCGTTCGAGGATCGCAGCTTCGATACGGTGGTCATGACCTTCACCTTGTGCTCCATACCAGACGATGCCCTCGCTGTACGAGAGATAAGACGAGTGCTGAGACCCGAGGGTGAACTGCGCTTTGCCGAGCACGGACAGGCCCCGGATCCGTCCGTAGTTCGCTGGCAAGATTTGTTAACTCCTGCGTGGAAACGTCTCGGCGGCGGTTGCCATCTTAATCGAAAGATTGACGACCTGATCAAAGCGGGCGGATTTCGGATCGAGCGGCTCAGCACCGACTACCTGAAATCCGCGCCCCGACCCTTTTCGTTTATTTACGAGGGCAGCGCACGGCCAGCGTGAAGCCACCGCGCGGCGACTACCCCTCTGAAATGCTCAGGGGCCGAGTCTCTTTCGAGCCCAGCCCCTACCAACGAATTGATCAAACTTACTTCTTGACCTTTGTCTTCATGGTCCGTGCTGCCGATCCATAGCGCTTAGGTCAGTTTTGCACCGGCGGCTACACGAGCTATATCGCCGTTTTCACACTGGATGTACGAGAAGATCACACCTAGATTCGAACTTGACCGACTCGGTATCCGATAGAGAAATCGACCGGAAATGAACTGGTCCCGAGCGCGCGTAAGCACCGCATTTAATCCTCGCTCTATCATCGAATTTCTTAGCCTAGCATTGGATATCGCCGACCAATTGCTCGGGATCATCTCGTTCCCATGTCCCCATTATTCAGAGGCCGATGTTGGCGACCCCGTGTTCACGGAATTGTGATCGCGACTCTGTGGCGACGGCGGATCTTGTCTATGCCCGCTAGAATCTGACTATTGCTCTCGCCCTGGCCTTGCGGAACTTCCGCGAGCACTTGGGTCGGATTCATGATCGTCGGAGCTCAGCGTATGACGAGGCCGGCTGCCATGTTCAACAATCCTCTTACGAAGAGAAAGCCGCCGGGCTTCGGCCTGTCTACTTGAGGAGCGGGTATCGAGGTTGAATCGTTCCCCTGCTTGAGCGCGCGAACAAATGCCAGTGCATCCCGCGCAACGACACACTTCGTCCAATCATTCAGAGTCGACATTATTACGCCGTGGCGGGCGTCGAGAATCAAGGTCGCGGGGGTCGGCTCGCCGGGCTTTTCATGGTCCATCAGGCCGAAGTTACGCGCCACTTCCAGCTTCGAATCCGACAGGATCGTAAACGGAAGTCCTAGCTGTTTGCGCAGACGCCGCGAGCGACGCGGACTCTCGGGTGAAATCGCAAACACTTCAACGCCCGCTTGCTTGAAGTCGCGGTAGCGCTCCCCATAGTCCGCCAGTTGACGCAGACAGAATGGACAGTATGCACCACGCGCATACACCAGCACCGCCGGTCCCGATGCCGTGAACTCCGCAAGGCCGTGCATGATGCCGTCTGAGTCCGGCATTGAAAGCTCGGACATAGCTGGCGAGCGAGCGTCGATTGTTCTACTTTCAGCAGGCATCTCGGTCACGCTCCTTTTCCGCAGGGCCACCGGCGCTAGCCCTGATTGGTCGAGGTGCAAACCATTTCGCAAACGTGATTCGGCGGCCGACGGCTCGGGTGTCGCACGCACCGCAGTAACCTTTCCGCTGATTGCGGAGTCCGTCAGCATCGAGGCGGTACCAACGCCACTCTCGATGCCCGGCACATAACACTCGCGACATTCGGGCAGCAAACTTTCGTAGTTCTCGAACAGTACCGCATTCTCCCGCAGCCGCAGTTCCTTCACCAAAGGTTCGATGCGATGCCAGACCGCAACGGCGTTGCCTCCGATGGTCGGCAAGATGTCGTCCTTGCGAATCAGCCCGTGGCGCACCAGATTTCCGACCCTATCGTAGTAGCCGCCGACCCGATGGAGTGCGCGCTCGGGATGATCTCCTCTTCCCAGCGCGCAGAACTCTTCCCAAGTCACGCACGACAGCTTGTGCAGAAGGAAAAGCTGGTCGTGCTGAAACTCGGGACTCTGCCAGATTTCAAACAGATGTGCGGTTACCGAGAAGTAACGCTCGCGGGCCGCTTGGCGAAGCTGCAGCACCACTACAATCGCGCTCGCGGCAAACGCGATGGTTGAGATAGTGGTGGCTATTTCGGCGGCAAGTTGCCAATCCAATGGGGGCATCTCACCTGAACGGTAACGACGCGCTACACCAAAGGCAACCGCCTACAAAAGTCGGCGCTGTCTAGACTTCCGAAATCAGGACACCCTGCACACCAAGACCGCGCGAGAGTGACCAACAGGTGGGCGATCAGAATAAACAGCAACCTCATGGGGAGCTTTAGCCCTTCCGGCCGTTCGGTATATCTGCGCAGTAGCTCGGTCTTCCGTACACAAAGATACTGCCTAGTAGGAGTCTCTTGAGTCAGTCTTGGACCCGCGGCTGGTGCCGTCGATTCATACGAGGTGAGCGTCCGGCAAGCGAAAGGGGCACCGGCTCGATTCTCGACAGAGAGAATTGAGGATGAGTCCCCGCGAACGGCAGAATCTGAAATTCTCCGGTGCCCTCAGGCAGTAGAAAACGCGCGAACATGCGCGCTATTTTCGGGACTTCTGCAGAAATGGCGAAAATCGCGGACTGGTTGGCGGAGAGGGAGAGATTTGAACACCCGAGGCCCTTCACGCACCTGGCCGCGAAATTCTGCCGGAGTTTGGCCCGTATTCAGCCCTCAAATTTAATGAGGGTGGTTTCAAGATCGACGGCTTCAACTTGGTTGGCGCAGAGGAGGAATCAATTGAGGAGGCCAGCGGCTTGCCGGAACCGCCGCAGCTCAGCAGCCCAGACGAGTATTCTCTGAGACTATCGTCGGGAACGGTCTTCAGCGTCGGCAGCGGATATTGCGCGTCCCCGATTCCCGCACCCCCACCCCTATGAATTTCGCGACTGCACGTACTTAGCTACGCCACGGTCAACTCGCATCCGACTCCGAGAGATTTGACCCGCCCTACCCCGATTTCTCCACCACTGGCTAAGCCACCGTCCTCGGTCGCCGTATTGCGCGAATGACACGGCGCGCATCGCGATTGCAGATCAAAAATCCTCTCACTTCTGCACCTGCAGACGTCTGCAATTTCCTTTTTCGATCATTCTTTCGACGCTCCTCATACCGATTTGACCTTGTCCATAAAGCCGCGAAGGATCTCGCGCGCGGCCGCAATCTCTTCCGGCGTTCGCTCTGGCCGGTCGAGCAACCTTTGCTTTCGCCGCTTCGCCTCTTCGCGCCGCGCTTCTATTTCGCGCGCCGCGCGATAGATCATCCCGACCGTCGGCGGCTCCTCGCGGCCAATGTCACTGAAATCACGCACCGCCTGAGCCGCGTCGCGAAATTCGACTCGCGCCAGGCTTTCAGTGAACGCCGCGCCCGCCATCCGGTCGATTAGTTGGCGCGGCCAATGCGCTTTGACCATGCTCAGGATTTCGATCGCTTCTTGCTCGTTCACGATCAACTGCCTCCGAATGCATTTGTCGTAATAATTCCTGCCCCGGCGAAAGATCGGGCGCGACCCGCGCCGGCGTCGCAATCCGGTTCGGCGCGATATCGTCTTCCCATCGTTTTTGATTCAGGTACGTTGAGGCATGCGGAATCTTCTCGGTCTCGCGGCCGGCCCAGTTGTTCGCGCATCGCGGCGGCACGTCAGCGATCGCCGCCGCCTTTTCATCGCGTGTCAGCTTCTGCCACGCTTTCAGTGCCTCGCGCTTGCCGTCTTTGCGCGGGAACGCACGCCAGAATTTAAGGAAGTCATCGGGATAATCAGCCTCGGGAACCGCCGCGCCGGGTGTATTAGGATCCACTGACGGATCAATATTGACGGATCCTATAATGATGCGATCGTCGGAAATGTCGTCATTTGCACCTTGGCTAGGTGCTTCATTTGCACCTTGGTCCGTACCATTTGCACTTTGCGCGGTTTTCCTAGGTGCAGCATTTGCACCTTGGTAGCTAAGTCTGGCCGGGTCGCAAAACAGGCGATAATCATCGGTCGTGGCATGGCCTTTGAAGCGCCGCGCGGTTCGCTCGATCAGCCCCGCTTTCTCAAGGTCATCCAGTGCGGTTTTGACCGCTCGGATCGATATCCCGGTCATCGCCGCGATCGTGTCTTGTCCCGGATAACATGACTCACCCCGGCTGTCCGCGAAGTCCGCCAGCGCGACCAGGACGAATTTCATTGTGGAGCGGATTTTCTGCTCCCACGCCCAACTAATCGCCGCAATACTCATTCAACCGCTAACCCCGCCCGCCTGTTCAATCAGTCCATTATCGCCGCGCCGTTCCTGCACGTGCTCAGTGCGCGCTTCCGTCGGCGGACCTGGCAGGCATGATCACGAATGCCTGTTGGTATTGTGTTAGCGAATCGGAGAGCTTATTGGCCGCGAAATTGAGCCGCTCAGTGCAGGCAAGCACCGCAATCGCCATCTCATGAGGAGAGATGGTCGGGTCGCTTTGGAGGTCGGCAAATTTCAATGCTCTTCGCCTCTGGCTCTGGCAACCAAATCGTCAAGCGCGGACACCGGGATTCGGAGGCACCCGCCAAGTCTGACCGCCGGAAGTTCTTTCCGCTGAATCATTTCGTAGATTTTCGATTTCGACATGTCCAGGAGCTTCGCCGCCCGAACCGGCTTAACGAACACGAATTGATCTTTGAGCTTGTCCACCACTCTTCCACCCCCATCCGACTTGTCCGCAGGCGATCGATCTGTTATTTCCTTCTAGCATACGATTCAAGCCTAGGCACACACTAGACAATGTAAATTACTGTGTGGTAGAGGTGCACGACGATGTACGAACCGGTGGAATTCATCTGGCAACGCGCAGAGGACGGCTACGAATGGCAGGGCGGCCACTTCCTCGCGTTCGACGTTAAACCCAATCGATACGACGGACCGGCCCTGGTCGCGCTTGGCGACGCTGCCATTCCTTACAAGCCGGAACCTGATCTCTTCTTGAAGTTCGCGTCCGTAGACGCCGATTCGGAGCCGGGCATCCTCAAGTTCGCAAGTGAGTACGGATTGCTCGGTGGTTCACCGATGATCGCTCCCGAACCGCCCAAAGGTGAAAGCAGACAGACGATTACCGGCGAACTGCGCGCACATTGGCAAAATCATCTTCACGATATGAAGGCGGCAGTTTCGCTCTGGCAAGCGATTCGCGCGGAGGACACTGATTTGCTCGCCCGATGCATCGAATGGCGAAGTGACCAGCACGTCACCTACGTGTGGCCTCCTTCGAGCGACTGGCGAACGCCCTGGAGCATTCACGCTACCATTGCCTCACCGTCCGATGCGGAACTTCTCAAGAGGTTTCGCTACGGCGATGTCGTGATGCCGGCGCGCATCTACTTGCAGAAGGTGGTCAACACCAGACTGCACGAGCAGGTCGCCCCTCGCGTTCTGTGGGTCTCGCCCGAACGCGTCAAGATGGGACTCTTCATCGTTCCTGACAGTCTGATCGGTTGCCTCTGGCTTCAGCTCGCGACGGCGCTCGCCGAATTCAACAAGTTCCAGCTCTGCGAGGCGTGCGACAGACCGATGCTTGTCGCACCGGAAGGGTCAGGCTTTCGCAGCAACCGAAAAACTTGTTCCAACGCATGCCGAATCAGAGTCTATGCCGGCCGCAAAGCTGAGGCGCGGCGGTTGCGCGATCAAAAGCTTTCAGTTCGGGAAATTGCAAAGCGTCTCGATACCGGAGTCGAGCAGATCAAGAGGTGGATCGCCGAGCGTTAGTCTGATGCCGAAGCGCGGAAAAAAGGAGGGTTCGATCTTCCAGCGCAAGGATGGGCGCTGGGTCGGCTCTCTCAATCTGGGCTGGGAAGACGGCAAGCGCAAACGACGACATTTCTACGCCGCGACAGCGGCGGAGGTGCGAGACGAACTCCTCAAAGCGCGTTCCGATCAGTCGCGTGGTCTTCCGGTCGCAGCCGAACGACAGACGGTCGCCAACTTCCTCGAAGGCTGGCTCGAACACACCCTTAAGGCGAGGGCCAAGCCTCGCAGCATCGAAAGCTTCACGGCGATAGTTAACAAGCATATTGTGCCTGCGCTCGGACGAATTCGTCTCGACAAACTTACGCCCCAACAAGTTCAAGCGCTCCTCGAGAAAAAGCGACAGCCGTACAAAACCAAAGACAAGACTGGGAAAGTGGTCGAGAAACACGGTCTCGGACCGCAATCGATCGCCAACATCCGGACCGTTCTCCGGAGCGCGCTCGGTCAGGCGCTGAAATGGGGGATGGTCGCACGCAACGTCGCCACATTGATCGACGCGCCGCGAATCCCTCGGCCCCAAACCCACGCAATCGATGCCGATGGCGCGCGAAAGCTTTTGCAAACCGCGCGCGGCGAACGCTTTGAGGCGATCTTGGTTCTTGCTCTCACACTCGGACTGCGGCGGGGCGAAATTCTTGGCCTGCGATGGTTGGATGTTGATTTCGAGGAAGGCGCGCTGCGGGTGAGCCAAGCTGTGCAGCGCATCGGCGGCAAGCTGCAAGTCACCGATGTGAAAACCGAGCGTAGCCGACGCGTTGTAGCTATTCCGGAGAGCGTAGTCCGGGCGCTCAAAACTCGCCGCGCACAACAGGCTCAAGAGCGATTGCTCGCGGGCTCGGAATGGAAAGACAGCGCCCTCGCCTTCACGAATCCGACCGGCGGCCCGTTGGAACCGATTACGCTACATCGCGATTACAAAAGGATGCTTACGGCCGCCGGGTTGCCGACCAAAGTGCGATTCCATGACTTGCGCCATACGGCTGCGAGCCTGCTACTTGCTGAGGGCGTACACCTTCGAGTGATTATGGAACTCCTTGGACACAGCTCGATCTCGCTCACCGCGAATACCTACGCTCACGTGATGCCAGCAGCCATGCGCGACGTTGCGGACAAAATGGAAAATATTTTTGCGAACCGTGAAGTTCATTGATGCATTCACTGGATTCACGGACTGGTTCTTGCGCGCTTCCGGCCAGTCGCCGTTCGAGTTCCGATGCTCTGTACGGACCAGACGCGAATCGCGGCGGGTATCCGTCGCGTCGAGCATCTTCTTATGCTTCGCCTCTTTCAGAGTCTCACTCTGCGCAACCTCAGCGCGTTGGTGATCACTGACACGGAGCTAAGACTCATCGCAGCGCTTGCGATAATCGGATTGAGCAGCAAACCGAATGCGGGGTACAGGACTCCCGCCGCGATCGGTATCCCGAGGACGTTGTAGACGAAAGCGAAGAACAGATTCTGCCGGATATTTCGCATCGTTGCGCGGCTCAGGCGCCGCGCTTTCACGATACCGCGCAAGTCGCCCTTGACCAGCGTGATACCCGCGCTCTCCATCGCGACGTCGGTGCCCGTGCCCATCGCGATACCGACATCCGCTTGCGCGAGCGCGGGTGCGTCGTTGATACCGTCGCCAGCCATCGCGACGATCCGTCCTTGCGACTGCAATCGCTTCACCACCGCGGCTTTCCGATCCGGCATCACCCCTGCCTCGACCTGATCGATGCCGAGCTTCCTCGCGACTGCCTCCGCTGTGAGTCGATTGTCGCCGGTCACGAGGACTATTTTGACGCCGTCACTCTGCAACATCTTGAGAGCTTCCGGAGTCGTCGCTTTGATTGGATCGGCAACCCCGATGAGTCCCGCGAGACGCCCGTCAATCGCGACGAACATCACCGTCTGGCCGTCTTTTCTCCGAGCGTCAGCTTCGGCCAAAATAGCGTCGATTGCGATCCCGAGCTCGCGCATCATTTGTTCATTTCCGAGCGCAACCAGTCGGCCCTCGATGCGCCCGGTAACGCCTTGGCCGGTCGTCGACTTGAAATCCTCGGCGGACACGAGCGGCAGCCCACGCTCTTCAGCGCCCGCCACGATTGCTGCCGCCAGCGGATGCTCACTGCCGCGCTCGAGGCTCGCGGCAAGCCGCAACACGTCGGTGTCAGTGAAC